>Ga0307515_10000112_pt1 | contig 195015 bp, 194 predicted proteins | sample 17_EM_MG_FD_194513 | JGI IMG/M metagenome (GOLD analysis project Ga0307515, IMG submission 194513) | Populus trichocarpa ectomycorrhiza microbial communities from riparian zone in the Pacific Northwest, United States - 17_EM | ecosystem: Host-associated > Plants > Roots > Unclassified... | reverse complement strand
TGCCTAGAGCCTCTTGGTTCAATTCCGTCGCCGTGATCGCGCTGGCGGGCCTGCTGGTGCTGCCGGGCTGCAAGTTCATCAAGACCGCCGACCAGCAGAAGGAAGCTGCCGCCGGCGTCTTCGATCCGGACAAGCTGGTCGCCGGCATATGGGATGAGAAGGTCATTCCCTATCTCAACCAACGTGCCGGATCCCTTGAAGAGGTCATGTCTCTGGCGACTACCGATCTCAACGCCGCCGCTACAAAATACGGTCACAAGGAGAAACAGGGCAACGCACCCTGGACCTTTGTCGCCAAGATCGAGGGAACAATCGTCGCGGAGGAGACAAAGTCGCGCGCGGCGTATGTGGATGTCGATATCGATGGCGATGCGAAGGCCGATGTGCGCGTGGCGATCGGTCCGGCCATCCGGGGCACCGCGCTGCGTGACAGTCTCGATTTCGTGAATTTCAACGAATTCAAGAACCAGATCGAATGGGCGCAATATGGCAAGTCGTTCAACATCCATGTCAACAAGGCGTTGCTCGCAAAGCTGCCACGTAGCGGATTGATGGGCAAGAAACTGACCGCCACCGGCGCCTTCCCCCTGCCCTCCGCCGGCCAGTTGCCGCAATTCGTGCCCGCGACAATCACGATCGGGGATTGACCATGACCGGCTCCGACGACGGCGACGTCATCCTCGAACTTCGCGATATCACCAAGGCCTATTCCGGCATCCTGGCGGTCAAGAAGGCTGATCTCAAGCTGCACCGTGGCGCGGTCAACGTGCTGGTCGGCGAAAACGGCGCGGGCAAATCGACGCTGATGCGGATCATCGCCGGCGTCGAACGGCCGACGCTGGGCGAGATATTTCTCGACGGCGAAAAGATCCATCTCGATACGCCCGCCGATGCGGTGCGCCATGGCATCGGCATCGTCTTCCAGGAGCTTAATCTCTTCGGCAATCTCTCGGTCGCCGAGAATATTTTCTCCACCCGCGAGATCACCCGCGGACTGCGTGGCATCGATCACAAGGCGCAGGTGGCGAAGGCCAACGAATTCCTCGACCGCCTCGAAGCCGGCATCTCTGCCGATACGCTGGCCGAGGACCTGCCCATCGGCCAGCAGCAGTTGGTCGAGATCGCCCGCGCCGTGTCGCTCGATACCCGCATTCTGATTATGGACGAGCCGACCTCGGCACTGAGTGCGGCCGAAGTGGACATCCTTTTTCGCGTCATCGCAGACCTCAAGGCGCGCGGCGTCGCCATCGTCTATATCTCGCACCGGCTCGAGGAGCTGATGCGGATCGGCGACTACATCACGGTGCTTAAAGACGGACAGATCACCGGCCATGCGATGGTCAAGGATATCGATACCAGCTGGATCGTCCGCTCGATGATCGGTTCGGACGCCAAGGATTTCGCCAAGCAGATCGATCATCCGCTCGGAGACGAAGTGTTCCGCGCCGAGGAGATATGCCTGCCGCGCGTGCAGGGCGGCTATGCCGTCGACCACGTGTCTCTCTCGGTCCGGAAGGGCGAGATCCTCGGCATCTACGGCCTGATGGGTGCGGGGCGTTCGGAGCTGTTCGAATGCATCATGGCCCGGCAAGAGCACTATACCGGCAAGGTCTTCATCGATGGCGCGGAGCTCAAGGGGCGTGACACGACCCGGCGAATCCGCGAGGGACTGGCGCTGATCCCCGAGGACCGCCAGCGCGAAGGTCTCGTTCAATCCATGTCGATCGCTGGCAACCTGACGATGGCGAGCCTCAGCCAGTTCGTAAAAGCCGGCTTCCACATCGATCTCGCCCGCGAGAGACAAGCGATCGGCGAGGCCATACGCGGCCTTGCCATCAAGGCGAAAAATCCCGATTTCGAAGTCACCTCCATGTCCGGCGGCAATCAGCAGAAGGTCGTGATCGGTAAGGCGCTGATGACCGGCCCCAAAGTGCTGCTGATGGACGAGCCGAGCCGGGGCATCGATGTCGGCGCCAAGGCCGACGTGTTCCGCACCATGCGGCGGCTGGCGAGCGAGGGTCTCGCCATCCTGTTTTCCACATCCGACCTCGAAGAGGTGATGGCGCTTTCCGATCGCATCGCCGTGATGAGCAATGGCCGGCTGGTGACGGTCGTCGCGCGCCGGGACGCCACCGAGGAAATGATCATTTCGGCCTCTGCGGAAGGGCATAAAACCAAAAGGAACCACGCGTGATGACGACAGCAACGCAAACCGGCCCCGCCGAAGGCCTCAACAGCGGATCGATCCTGCTGACGCTGATGAAGCTCAGGACATTCATCGCGCTGTTCGCCGTCATCATCTTCTTCTCGTTCTTCGCGCCGAATTTCCTCTCGACCGCCAACATGATCCTGATGTCGAAGCATGCGACGCAGAATGCATTCCTCGCGATCGGCATGACATTCGTCATCATCACCGGCGGCATCGATCTATCTGTCGGATCGATCGTCGGCCTGTGCGGCATGGTGGCGGGCGGTCTCATTCTCTACGGTATCGAACTGCCGATCGGATACACGGTCTATTTCAACGTGGTCGAGGTGGCGTTCATCGTCGCGATCGTCGGCATCGTCATCGGCGCGATCAACGGCCTGCTGATCACCCGGCTCAACGTGGCGCCATTCATCGCGACGCTCGGGACGCTCTATGTCGCGCGCGGCATGGCGCTGCTCTATTCGGATGGCCAGACGTTGCCGAACCTTCAGGGCAAGCAAGAACTGGGAAACCAGGGTTTCAGCTATCTCGGCTCCGGCAGCATTCTGGGCTTGCCGGTGTCGGTGTGGATCCTGATCGCGGTGGCCTTGGGAGCAGCCTATTTCGCCCGTTTCGTGCCGCTCGGCCGGCATATCTTCGCCGTCGGCGGCAATGAGCGCGCGGCGCGCATGTCCGGCATCCGCGTCAACCGCGTGAAGATGTTCGTCTATATGTTCTCGGGCTTCTGCGCGGCGATCGTCGGGCTGGTCATCTCGTCGGAACTGATGGCCTCGCATCCGGCGACCGGCACCAATCTCGAACTCAATGCCATTGCGGCGGCCGTTCTTGGCGGCACCTCGATGTCCGGCGGGCGCGGCACGATCGGCGGCACGATCATCGGCGCCTTCGTCATCGGCATTCTCTCGGATGGTCTCGTGATGATGGGCGTCAGCTCTTTCTGGCAGATGGTCATCAAGGGTCTTGTCATCATCGTCGCAGTCGTGGTTGATCAGGCGCAGCGCCGCTTGCAGCAGCGCGTGACCCTGATGCAGATGGCAAAGGCAGGCTGAGATGAAGGTTTTCAAGGGAGCGGTGATCGGCTGCGGTTTCTTCGCGGTCAACCAGATGCATGGCTGGCACGATCTCGACAATGCCAAGATCGTGGCGATCTGCGATCGCGATCCGGAACGGCTCAAGTTCGTCGGCGACCAGTTCGGCGTGGCGCGGCGCTACGAGTCGGCCGAGGCGATGTTTGCCGATGGCGGCTTCGATTTCGTCGATATCGCGACCACGGTGGCGAGCCACCGGACGCTGGTGGAGCTCGCCGCGCGCAACAAGGTGCCGACGATCTGCCAGAAGCCGTTCGCGCTGAACCTCGACGATGCGAAGGCCATGGTCAAGGCTGCAAACGATGCCGGCGTGCCACTGATGGTGCATGAGAATTTCCGCTGGCAGACGCCGCTGATGGCAGTGAAAGAGGCGCTCGACAGCGGTGCGATCGGCAAGCCCTTTTGGGGGCGCGTGTCGTTCCGTTCGGGCTATGATGTATTTGCCGGGCAGCCCTATCTGGCCAAGGGCAAGCGGTTCATCGTCGAGGACCTCGGCATCCATGTGCTCGATATCGCGCGCTACCTGTTCGGCGATGTCGATCGGCTCACGGCCCGCACGGTGCGGGTCCGGCCGGAGATTGCCGGCGAGGACGTCGCCACGATGCTGCTCGACCATTCGAATGGCATTACCTCAGTGGTCGATTGCAGCTACAGCACCTTTCTGCCCGAGGAGCAATTTCCCGAGACATTCATCGAGATCGACGGCTCGGACGGCACAATCAGGCTCTCCAAGGACTACAAGCTCGTGGTCCATGGGCGGACTTCAGGCACGATGCGACGCGACGTCGAACCCGAACTCCTGTCCTGGGCGGCTAGGCCGTGGCACAATATCCAGGAAAGCGTGGCCAACATCGAAAAGCACTGGATCGAGAGCCTCGCCGCAGGCACCGAGCCAGCGACATCCGGCCACGACAATCTCAAGACTTTCGCGCTCGTCGATGCTGCCTATCTCAGCGCCGAGACCGGCAAGACGATCGACCTCAAGGACCTGCTGGGATGAGCGGTGACAGCTTCCAGCTCTACGGCACCAATATGCAGGAGCCCGAAGCGCGGGAGCTTACTGCCGGCGCGTTGAGCGTTACGCTGCAGGACGGCAATCTCAGGATGCTGCGGTTCAAGGGCCATGAAGTTCTGCGCGCCGTCGCCTTCCTTGTCCGCGACAAGGACTGGGGCACCTGTAATGCGTCGATTGCCGGATTGTCGGTTCGCTCCGAGAATTACGGCTTCACCGTAAGCTACAACGCACGCTTTGCGGCGCCTTCGGGCGCCAATCTCGATTGCGAGGTCAGTATTCTGGGAACGCCAGATGGATTGAACTTTTCGGCGGATTGCGTGAGCGATGCTGCGTTCGAGACCGCACGCGCCGGCTCTGTGGTGCTGCACCCGATCGTCGGCTTGGCTGGTGAGCCGGTGGCGGTGGAACATGCAGATGGCGCGATCGAGCAGGCGCGTTGGCCCGACGGGATCGATCCCTGGCAACCGTTCAAGGAAATCACCGCGATCACCCACCGCGTCGCCGACGGCATCGAGGCGACGACCCGTTTCGAAGGCGATGTCTTCGAGACGGAGGACCAACGCAACTGGACCGACGGTTCCTACAAGACCTATGTGCGGCCCTTAGCGCTGCCATGGCCCTATCTGCTGGAGAAGGGCAAGCCATTCAGCCAGCGGGTCTCGGTGACGATCAAGGCCGACGCGCATGCCGCGCCGGCGCCGGTCGCAACAGACGCGATTTCGATCCGGATCGTTCCGACCAGATTCAAGCTGCCTGAGATCGGCTTAGGGTTGAGGCCGGAATGCATAGAGCGGGATCGTTCGGCCATTGAGACGTTGAAGGCGACCGGAGCCCGGCATCTCATCGCCCATTTCGATCCGCTTGCCGGGCTTAGAGTCGATGTGCTGAAGGGTTACGCCCAAATCGCCGAGGAATCCGGGCTGAAGGTGACGCTGGAACTCGCCGTGCCCTGCGTAAGGCCGCTTAGGCAGGAATTCACTGAAATCGCCGCGCTCGTGCGACAGTCCGGACTTACGCTCGATACCTTGTTCATCAGCCCAAGCGTCGACCGACAATCGACGCCGCCGGGCAGCAAATGGCCGGAATGCCCTGCCCTCGAAGAGGTCTACACCGCGGCGCGCGAGGCCTTTCCTGATATTCGCCTTGGCGGCGGCATGCTGTCCTATTTCACGGAACTCAACCGCAAGCGCGTGCCGGCCGAGACGATCGACTATGTCAGCCACTGCACAAACCCGATCGTACATGCGGCCGACGATCTCTCCGTGATGCAGACATTCGAAGCACTGCGCGAGGTGATCGCCTCGACGCGGGCGATCTATGGCGACAAGCCCTACCGCATCGGACCTTCGACAATCGCCATGCGGCAGAACCCCTATGGCAGCGCGACCAAGGACAATCCCTTGCTGGCGCGCATTCCCATGGCCAATGTCGATCCGCGCCACAATGGCCAGTTCGGTGCGGCGTGGACGCTCGCCTATGCCGCAACGGTGGCGTCGGCCGGCCTTGAGGTGCTGACGCTATCGACGTTGACAGGTCCGTTCGGGCTGGTTGCGGGCAAGGGAGAGCCGATGGCCGAGGGCGAATTGCGGCCATTGGCACAAGTGATTTCGCGACTTGGTGCATTGTCCGGCCAGGATTATCACGCCGTCGAGACCTCACGGCCGGGCGCTGTCCTCGGGCTTGCCACACATGGCCGAATGCTGCTGGCGAATATCACGTCGCAAAGCCAGACGGTGACGCTCCGGGTCATGGCTCGGGAAATCACGACCCTATCCGCCACGCAGCGGAAACTCCCCGCGACTGACATTCTGGAACTCGGCGCTTACGAATGCGCCGAGGTCGTTTTCGATCCGGCTTGACGGCTCAGGCGTAGCGCGAGGCGTACCAGGCCTTGAACAACTTGTACTGGTTTTCCAGTTGGCGCTGTTGCGAAGCGCTGAGCTTGTCGGTCTCGTTGAAGTGCAGCGTATATTCCGCGTCGCCATTCAGCACCATCAGGTACTTGTAATGCAGGACGAGGTCGGGGCCTTCGTCATAGGTCGAGAGAACCGTCAGGGCCTCTTCGAGTTCCAAGGCCTCGCGGCGTGCAGTGGCATCGCCCTTGGCGGCCTTTTCGCAGAGCGCCACGAGGTGCAGCACTTCCTTCGGCAGGGCATTGCCGATGCCGGTGATGGCGCCGCCGGCGCCGCAATTGACGAAGCCGTGATAGACGCCGGTGTCGACGCCCACCATCAGGGTCAGGCTGTCGTCGCCCGAGGTGATGTTTTCGGCCGCATAGGTCATGTCCTGCTTGCCGCCGAACTCCTTGAAGCCGACGAGATTTGCGTGGCGCGAACGCAGGTCGAAAAACAGGTCGGCGCGCGTCGCGAAGCCATAATACGGGCTGTTGTAGATGACGGCGGGGATATCCCTGGCAGCATCGAGGATGGCGGAGAAATGATCGCGCTGGGCCGAGACCGAGGAGCCGCGCGACAGGACGCGCGGGATGACCATCAGGCCCTTGGCGCCGACTTTCGCGGCATGTGCCGCATGGCTGACGGCCGATTTGGTGTTGATCGCGCCAGTGCCGACGACGACGGGCACGCCCGCCTCGCAGAGCTTGCGCACGCCTTCCTGGCGCTGTTCATCGGTCAGCAGGGGCCAATCGCCCATCGAGCCGCAATAGACCACGGCGGACATGCCCGCCGCGATCAGTTCCTTACCCTTCTTGACCAGCAGGTCGAAATCAGGCGTACGGTCGGGATTGCACGGGGTCATCAGCGCCGGAATGCAGCCAGAGAAAACATTTCCTGCCATCGAAATCTCCTGATCTTGAAACCGGCACATCGGCCGCAGTGTTGGAATGACAACTGATATATCAGACGCTGATTTGACTGTCTACGATAAAACATAAGTGACGTCAATTTTCCGTGGAATGCCTTATATTCACCGCTTCCATACTCTAATTCTCAAGATATTTCAGAGGGGAAAACTAGGAGGCCTTGTGGTTTTTCAGCGCATAGAGCGCGCGGGAGCGTTCGAGATGCTTGATCATCGATTTTTCGGCGATATCGGAATCGCCCTTCTCGATGGCCCGGATGATTTCCTCGTGCTCGACTAGGGTGAAATTCTCGCGGCCGGTCCAGATCAGCATTTCGGTGTGATAACTCTTTAACCAGCCGAGCATGGCACTACTGACGGCTGCGAAAATGGGGTTGCCCGAAATCTGCGCAATATGCTGGTGGAACGCCATATCAGCGTTGATGAAAGCTTCTGAATCGCCGAGGCTCTGGCTCTGTCTGTCGAGTAGCGCGCGAAGCTCCCCGATGTCCTCGGCCGTCGCTTTCGCCGCCGCCTCGCGCACCATGCCGCGCTCGAAGAAGATCCGCGCGCTCTTGAGGTGTTCGAGGGAGTCGGAGGAACCGGAGAGCATGAGCTTGGCCGGCAGATCCACCTGGCGGAAGATCGATTCCGCCGTAACCTGCAATACCTTGGCGCGTTCGCCATGCGAGATTTCCACCAAGCCCTTGCCGGCCAGCGCCTGCATCGCCTCGCGAATCGCAGGGCGGCCGACACCGAAACGCTCCATCAGTTCGCGCTCGGACGGCATGTCGTCACCGGCCTTGAGTTCGCCGTTTTCGATCAGGAGTTTCAGGCGGGCGAAGACTTCGTCCGAAAGCTTCTTGCGGACAATCGGCTCGTTCAGAAGACTCATTGGCCCCTCGGATTTTGCACGGCGTAATTATGCATAATAATGGCTGCTGCCAATGTTGTTTCGCGCAAAGGGATACTTGTTTTAACTTGAATACTCATTATACCAGTTTGGGAAAATTAACAAGCCGCGAACCGTCGCGGCCGGAGGATATGAATTGATCCGCCTGACCTACAGGATCGAAACGCCTGGCTCGGTGGAAGCCATGGCGACGAAGATCGCCAGCGACCAATCGACCGGCACGTTCGTCGCGCTTCCCGGCGAGACGGAAGAGTTGAAGGCGCGGGTCGCCGCCCGCGTCGTTGCGATCCGCGAACTGCCGCCAACGGACAAGGCATCCTTCCCGGATGAAGCGGGCGGCACCACACATTTCAACCGCGCCGATGTCGATGTGGATTTCCCCCTGGACGCCGTGGGGACTGATCTTTCGGCCCTAGTGACGATCGCCATCGGCGGCGTGTTCTCGATCAAGGGCATGACCGGCATTCGCATCGTGGATATGAAACTGCCGCGGGAATTTGCGGATGCGCATCCTGGGCCGCAATTCGGCGTGGCCGGCAGTTTTGCACTGACCGGCGTCAAGAGTCGGCCCATCATCGGCACGATCGTCAAGCCGGCCCTGGGGCTCAGGCCGCATGAGACCGCCGAGATGGTGGGCGAACTGGTCGATGCGGGTGTCGATTTCATCAAGGACGATGAGAAGCTGATGAGCCCGGCCTATTCGCCGCTGAAAGATCGCGTCGCCGCGATCATGCCTGTTATTCTCGATCACGAGCAGAAATCAGGCAAGAAGGTGATGTATGCCTTCGGCATCAGCCACGCCGATCCGGATGAGATGATGCGCAATCACGACATGGTTCTTAAAGCCGGCGGCAATTGCGCCGTCGTCAATATCAACTCGATCGGCTTCGGTGGCCTGTCCTTCCTGCGCAAGCGCTCCGGTCTGGTGCTGCACGCCCACCGCAACGGCTGGGATATCCTGACGCGCCATGCCGGTCTCGGTTTCGAATTCTCCGTCTGGCAGCAGTTCTGGCGCCTGCTCGGCGTTGACCAGTTCCAGATCAACGGTATCCGCGTGAAATACTGGGAGCCGGACGAGAGCTTTGTTCGCTCCTATCAGGCCGTCACCACGCCGCTTTTTTCGCCTGGGGATGTGGCACTGCCGGTGATCGGCTCCGGCCAATGGGGCGGTCAGGCACCGGATACGATCAAGGCAACCGGCGGTTCGACCGACCTGCTCTATCTATGCGGCGGCGGCATCGTCAGCCATCCCGGTGGGCCGGGCGCGGGTGTGAAGGCGGTCAAGCAGGCATGGGAGGCGGCGGTCGCGGGTGTACCGCTCGATGAATATGCGAGGGAGCATGTCGAGCTTGCGCAATCGATCGAGAAGTTTGCGGATGGCAGGGCGGCGTAAGACATGGCCAAGCCTCTGATCAGCTATTACGGCGACGATTTCACCGGCTCGACGGACGTGATGGAGGCGCTGGCCTCGAACGGCGTCGAGACCGTTCTCTTCCTCGGAAAACCAGATGATGCCCTGCTTTCCCGCTTTGCCACCGCGCGCGCGTTCGGCTTTGCCGGCACCAGCCGCAGCGAGACGCCTGATTGGATGGACTGCGATCTGCGTCAGGCGTTCGAATGGCTGAAGACGCTTGATGCCGAACTCTGCCACTACAAGGTCTGCTCGACCTTCGATTCCGCGCCCAGCCTCGGCAATATCGGTCGCGCGATCGAACTCGGCCGGGCCGTGTTCGGCGAGACGCCGGTGCCACTGATCGTTGGCGCGCCGCAGATCCGGCGCTATACTGCATTTGGCCAGTTGTTCGCCGCGTATCAGGGTCAGAACTATCGTATCGACCGGCATCCCGTCATGTCGCGCCATCCGGTCACGCCCATGGACGAGGCCGATATCCTGAAGCATCTTGCGCGCCAGACCGATCTCTCCTCCGCGCTCATCGACAATGTCGCGATTTCCGGCACCTTTGGCGGAGCCGATGCCGCGATCCTGCTGATCGACGTGCTCGATGCCGCAACGCAGGCGGCCGCGGGCAATCTGCTGTGGAACACATTGAGGCGGGAAAGCCGTTTCGTCTGTGGCTCATCCGGCGTCGAATATGCCTTGATCCATGCCTGGCGTGCGGCAGGCCTGATCGGCGAGCGTCCGCGCTTCGAGGATGCCGGGCCCGTCGATCGCATTGCCGTCGTATCGGGCAGCGTTTCGCCGACGACGGAGCGGCAGATCCGGCATGCACTCGACAATGGTTTCGACGGTGTTGCACTCGATCCGATCGCCTTGTCGGGCGATGAACAGGCGTCGGAGATCGCCAGGGCGACTGAGGCTGCGCTGAGTATTCTCGCCAACGGCAAGAGCGTGGTGCTTTATACCGCGCTTGGGCCCTCCGCGGATCGCGGTGGAGAGTTGACGTCTTCCGGTTCGCGCCATCGCATCGGACGGGCGCTCGGCCGTATTCAGCGGGAACTGGTCGCCGAGGCGGGGCTATCCCGTGCCGTCGTGGCTGGTGGCGATACGTCCAGCCATGCATTGGGGGAAATGGGCATTGCGGCGCTGACCCTGAAAATGCCCCTGCCCCAGACACCAGGTTCCCCGCTCTGCATCGCCCATGGCAACCAGGCCGACGGGTTGGAAATTGCCTTGAAGGGCGGCCAGGTCGGCGGCGACGACTATTTCTCGATGATCCGAGAGGGCCGGGCGTGAGGCGGAACTCTCAGAACGTCGCGGAATCCTCGGGCCATAGGAGTAGCGGCGCCTTGTTCGCATCGGACATCGGCCGCAGTCCGTGCCAGCCGCGGCTTGCATAGACCAGCGTATCATCATCCCGCATATCAGGCGAATGAGGCGACGCCGACAATAGCTCGGCGGTCATGAGACACGCACCAGGCACAGCGAGCCGATCGCGAAGTGCCGCCCGGAACCAGAGGCCGACCTGGGGATAATAGGGCTCGCCGGACGCCAGCCGGTCCCAGCGCACCTTCGGCCCGAAGCGATCGACGCCACTTGTGGCGCACAGTCTTGCAAGCTCCATATCCGCGCGCCGCACGAAATGCACGACCACGGTTTTCGCCTGCTCGACCACCTTTGCGGTCGAGGATGAGGCCGAGAGCGAGAAGGCGACTGTCGGCGGCGACGCGCTGACTGATATCAGCGAACTGACCGTCAGCGCGACGGGTCCGCCGCCCGCATCCGCCGTGATGATCGCCACCCCCGAGGGATGATGACGGAAGGCCGAGAAGAAGGCCTCCGTCAATGTCGGGGGATGCTCGGCGGTGCCGGCAGCCGGTGCGTTTGCCACGTTGCTCATGGCTTCTCGATCAGATCGTAGAACTGCCAGACCCGGTCGCTCCACAGCCCGGCGAGTTCGCGGCCGGCGGCGCCAACGATGTTGGGGTTGATCGTGAAGTGATTGGCCGCCGTCAGCATTTCGCGGTAGGTGCGCTGCATGACGCCATAGCGCAGCGAGGCGCCACCGGCTGCCCGGTAGACGAACTGGCAGGCATCGACACCGGCTTCATGCACTTCTGATTTGGCAAGGTGCACAAGGCTGATCTGTCGGGTCGATACGCGGCTGCCGGCCTCGATCGAGGCTTCGACGTCACGCCACACTTCGAACAGGAAGGCCCGCGCCGCGCGCACCCGGGTTTCGGCCCGGCCGAAATCGAACCAGAATTTGTCGCTTTCGCCGAGCAGGCCCGCCCGACCCGTCTTGGTGACGGCATATTTCGCCATCTCGTCGAGTATGCGCCGCGAGGCGCCGATGGCCCAGCCGGAATGGCCGATGGCCGCGAGACCGACCACGCCGAGGCTGAAGAACTCCTTCATGCGCTGCGGCTCGGCGGTCAGGATCGGGAACACCATGTCATCGGGAATGAGTACGTCCTTGGCGGCATAGTCGATGCTGCCGGTGGCCTGCAGGCCGAGCGAGTTCCAGTTTCCGAGCAGATCGTGATCACCGACCGGCGCATGGGCGCAGAGCACGATCACGTTGCCGTTCTCATCCTTCGCCGGCTGGCCGTTGCCGTCGTCGAGCAGGGCAGCAGTGTGGGTGAAGGTGGCGTGATAGATGCCGCTCGCATAGGCCCATTTGCCGTTGAGCAGGTAGCCGCCATCGACCTTCTTGAGCATGCCCGTCGGCGTGCCCTGTCCGGAGAAGCGGTTTTCCGCATCCCCGCCGAACAGGCGAGCGATAGCGGTGTCGGGCAGGAAGGCCGCCGACATCGCGCCGATGCAGGCATGTACCATCGATATCCAGCCGGCGGCACCGCTGTGATATGTGATGGCTTCGATGAGCTGCAACCCCTGTGTCGGAGACAGTTGAGCGCCACCGATATCCTCGCCGGCGAAGATATGCGACATCCTGAGCGACTTGAGGGCCTCGAACGTCGCCTCGTTCAGGCGTCCGAGCTTTTCATTGTCCTGCGAGTTCTCCTCGAGAACGGGGCCGATCTTGGCCACTTGCGCCATCAGAGACGCAAAATCCGTCTTCTTGCCCCAGTAGCTGGTTCCATGTTTCAAAGGTGCATTCATGACTATTCCTCCTTGGCATATCCGTAATGTGCGGCGGGCCGGATCAAGAGGCCCTGCTGCGTTTTCTGAGGACTCCGCGACTTTTCAGCCCGCGAGAAAATCTCCGATTGCCGTCACCGCGCGCGGGTCTTCCTGCATGGAAAAATGGCCGGCATTCGCTACGATCAATGTCCGGGCATTGGGGATTCGCTCCGCCCAGATCGGTGCCTGCGAAGCCGGCATCATGCGATCCCGGTCGCCCCAGACGACGAGCGTTTCATTGGGAATGCGGCTCAGCCAGCGGCCGAGATTGGGGTGGCCCATCCCGTGGACCCTGAGAATGTTGCCAAGCGCACCACCTTCCTTTTCGCGTGCGGCAAGGAATTCCTCGAGCGGCGGGCATTCCGCGCCGCCGGGGAAGTAGCGCAGGGCGACATCGACGTTGTGGGCAAGGTAACCGGGCAAAGCTTCAGGGCCGATCGCGGCCATGTCTGCGGCGGGGTGATCCGGATGATTGAGGCCGGCAGGGGCGTTGAGCACCAGCCGGGAGAAACGCTCACCGGCGACCACGGCCATTTCCGCCGCCATCCATCCGCCCATGGAATGGCCGACGAGATGCGGCCGGTCGAGGCCAAGCGCCTCGACGAGGCGTAGGTTGTGCACGACCATATCCTGCATTCCGTTGATATGGGGCGCGTCGGCGCTTTCGCCGAAGCCGGGATGGAAGGGCAGGTAGACGCGGAAGCGGTCGGCGAGACCCCTTGCCCAGGCATGGCCCTCGAGCGTCGCGGCACCATGCAATGCCAGCACAGCCGGGCCTGATCCGATCGCTTTCACGACCACGGATACGCCATCGATGTCCTGTGTCAGTGTTTCGAAATCCATCGGTTCCTCCCGAGATAGCCGATCAGCCCGTCAGGCCGTGATCAGCACCTTGCATTGTGTTGTCCTGTGGCGAAGCGCCTCGAATGTGCCGGCAACAGCCCCGAGCCCGATCCGCTCGGTGATGAGTTCCTGCGGCCGGAAACGGCCGGGTCCGAGCGCCTCGAGCGCGGTCTCGAATTCGGCCATGTTGAAAAACACGGCGAAGAGCAGGTTGATTTCCTTCGACAGCGCCGCGAACGGATCCCATTGGTCGCCGCCGACGCACAAGCCGACGCCGACCACGGTGCCATGGGTGCGGACCAGGCGGCAGGCGAAATCGATCAGGCCGCGTTTGCCGACGCATTCGAAGACGATGTCTGGGCTAGCTCCGGCCTTGTCCCGGAACTCATCGGCGAGACCGGGCCCCGACAACGCAAAGCCGGTCGCGCCGAGTGCGGCGGCCCGCGCCTCCTGATGCCGGCCCAGGTCCGCGACGATCACCTCGCGCGCGCCATGGCGGCGAGCCCAGAAAGCGACCAGCAGTCCGATCGGACCGGCACCGAGGATGAGCACGCGATCGCCTGGCTTCAGGCCGGACCGCATGATCACGTGCAAGGCCACCGAAAGCGGCTCGGCAAGCGCGCCTTCGGCGGTCGGCAAGTCCTCCGGCAGCACGCTGCATTGCCGCGCCGCGACGGTCGCAAACTCGGCATAACCGCCGCCGATGAGCCGCATTTCGGCGCACCAGGCGGGTTCGCCACGGCGGCAGCTGTCGCAATGGCCGCAGCCGCGCATGGGCGCGACCGCCACCCGGTCGCCCGGCTTCAAATCCATGACGCCGCTGCCGCAGCGAACGATCTCGCCGGCGAATTCGTGGCCAAGCACATCATAGGGCTTGAGGCCGAAGGTCACCGGATCCTCGGTCATATGCAGGTCGGAGCCGCAGATGCCGCAGGCCGCGATCTTGATCAGGACCTCGTCATGGCCCGGTTCGGGCACCTTGATGTCATCGATGCGCAGGGGTTGGCCGACGCCGTCGAACAGGGCCGCTTTCATGGCTTGTCCTCCAGAAGAACGCGCCGCGTCGGAAACCAGGGTGCATCGACCACCTTGCAGATCAGGCCCCAGATGCCGCCGCGAGCGAACAGCGCCATGAACAGCGTAAGCAGGCCCAGTACGACCAGATACGTCGCGCCATATTCGCCGAACCACCTATCGGCAAAGAAGTAGATCAGCGCGCCGATCAGCACGCCTTCGAGTGAACCTAGTCCTCCGACCATGACGATGAAGATCGCGATATTGGCCCAGTTCGGGTCATAGGCCGACGGCGGCGTGATGCGAAGCTGGGCCATGAAATAGATGGCGCCGGCAAGCCCGGTGCCCATGGCCGCGGCCACCCAGAGCAGGAAGCGCAGACGACCGACATTGACGCCCTGGCTCGCCGCGGCGATCGGATTGTCACGCATCGCGATCAGTGCCAGTCCATAGCGCGAACGCAGAAGCGCATAGCTGCCGCCGACGGTGAGAAGCAGCATGAATGCGCAGAGCAGCGAGACGCCGAGCGCGCGCTGATCGGCGGTGTAGCCCGTCATGACGCGCAGGCTCATGCCGGCGCCGGCATTGACATAGCCGAAGACGGAGGTTGCCAGCCGCATGACTTCGGCGATCACCCAGGTTCCGATGGCGAAATAGGGGCCATCGAGCCGGTGCAGCAGGCCGTAGGTGGGAATCGCGAGGATCGCCGGTGCGATCATGGCCAAGAGGACGGCGACGAACGGATTGATGTCCCAGAGCTGGGCCATGACGAACATCAGATAGGCCGCGACACCGACAAAGGCCTGCTGGCCGACCGAAACCAGGCCGCCATAGCCGGCGAGAAGGTTCCACATCTGTGCGACCGCGATATAGCAGCAGAGTTCGACAACGTCGCGGATCAGGCCCTGGCTGGCCCAGATCGGCATGGAAGCAATGGTGAGCAGTACGCCGATGCCGATGGCCAGCGCCACGACGCCGGATGCTGTCTGCCGCTGTACCCGAACGGAAGCGGGTTCCGCAGCTTCGGCATGAGCGGGCGCGAATATGTCTGCCATGGCTCAACCCTTTCCAAGTATGCCCTGCGGCCGCAGGGCGAGAATGATCAGGAAGACCAGATGGCCGGCGAGGATGCCGAAGCCGGGATCGATGCGAAAGCCGATCGACTGGCTGATGCCGAGTACCATGGCGCCGATGAACGCGCCCCAGATCGAGCCCATGCCGCCGATGATCACGGCCTCGAAGGCATAGATCAGCTGGTATGCGCCGTCCGCCGGCGCGACAGTCGAACGCAGTGACTGGAAGACCGCCGCGAAACCCAGGATCGCGACGGCGACAGCCGTTGCGCCGGCATAGATCTGCTTCGGGTTCACGCCGGTCATCGCCGCCGCCTCGACATCGGCGGAGGCCGCGCGCAACGCACGCCCGAACTTCGTGTAGCGCAGCGCGGCGTGGAGCGCAGCGGTCAGGACGGTTGCCGTGCAGAGCACGATGACCGGCAGCACGCCAACGAAGATCGGCCCTAGTTGCACTGATGCCTGCGCGAGGCCAGCGCTCGAAAGCGAACGGGTATCCGCCGACCAGATCTGCTGCATCGCGTTCTGCAGCGCCACCGACAGACCGAACGTGGCGATCAGTGACGGCAGCGGATCTTCGCCGACCACCCGGTTGAGGATCAGGCTTTGCAGCAGCAGGCCGAAGATCGCACCCAGCGCCACGAGCACGACCAGCACCGACCATGGCCCGAGCGAGAAGGTTGAGGCCAGGCTGATCCCGATCAGCGCGAGCAGGATCATCAGGTCGCCATGGGTGATGTTGACGATGCGCATGACACCGAACATCAGCGCCATGCCCAGCGCGTATTGGGCATAGAGACCACCGAGCAGAATACCTTGAACGAGCCCATCAACCCAATGCATGAGACGCTCCGAAATAGGCTTCGCCGATGGCCTCGCGGGAGATATCGGCGGACCGGCCGGTCAGGGTGACGCGACCTTCGAGCATGCAGTAGAGCCGATCGGAGGCCGAGCGGGCCAATCCCACATCCTGTTCAACCACGACGACGGCGGTGCCGCTCTCGGCGATCGAGGGAATGGACTGGTAGATTTCACGCACCACCTTTGGCGCAAGGCCAAGGCTGATCTCGTCGCACAGAAGCAGGCGCGGCTGATTGAGCAATGCCCGGCCGATGGCGACCATCTGCTGCTGGCCACCGGACAGGGACTGCACCGGCACGGCCTGCTTTTCCTTGAGAATCGGAAAGAGGCTGTAGACACGATCGAGCGTCCAGCCCTCGCCGTGCGGCGCGGCGGCGTGGTCCATCGCCACGCGCAGGTTGTCGGAAACCGACATCCCGGAAAACAGGCGCCGGCCCTCGGGCACGATCGCGACGCCATCGGCGACCATGCGGTGCGGCTTGCTGCCACCGACCTGGCGGCCATCGAGGCGCACCATATCGGGCGCGACGCGCAACAGACCCATGATCGATTTCAGCAGCGTCGATTTACCGGCGCCATTGGCGCCGATCAGGGCCACGACTTCACCCGCGCCAACTTCGAAATCGACGCCGTAAAGCGCTTGAAAATCGCCATACCGGGCTACGAGCCCGTGGGTGGACAACAGGGTCGCACTCATGTCTCGATCCCCATATAAACGCGCCTGACCTCGGGATTGTTGATGACGTCATCAGGCGCGCCCTCGGCGATCTTCTCGCCGAAGTTCAGCACCAGGATGCGGTCGGCGACGGCGAGCAGCGCGTGAAGAACATGCTCGATCCAGACGATGGTGACGCCGCTATCGCGAATACGCCGGATGAGCGCCACGAGCGCCTTGCCTTCGTCGTCGGTCAAGCCGCCGGCGATCTCGTCGAGCAGCAGGAGCTTCGGGCCGGATGCGAGCGCGCGCGCCAGTTCGAGCCGCTTGCGGTCGAGAAGCGTCAGCGAGCCCGCGGGGCGATTGGCCTTGTCGGCGAGTTCGCATTGACGCAGAATCTCGGCGCATCGCGCATAGCTCGCCGCTTCCGAACGGCCGCCGCCGAAGGACGCCGCGACAAGCAGGTTCTCGAATGTGGACATGCCGACATAGGGACGCGGGATCTGGTAGGTCCGCCCGATGCCCATCTGACAGCGCCTGTAGGGCGGTTGGCCCACGAGCCTGTCGCCGGCAAAGACCAGTTCGCCGCTGTCGACGCGGATATCGCCGCTTACCAGGTTGAAGAGCGTGGTCTTCCCGGCTCCGTTCGGTCCGAGAATGCCCAGCACTTCACCACCGCGAACATCGAAGGTGATATCGTGCAGGACACGCAAGGCCCCAAAGGACTTGCCCAGTCCCCGCGCTTCAAGCAATACGCCGTCTGCCATGCTCCTCCATCCCGAAATCTCTCCCATGCACGTCATGCGGCAGTGCATCGCCGCCTTGCCTGGCCCGCCGCCCCTTGGAGGCGGCAGGCCTTGTCGAGAAGCTTCGATCGCGGTCAGACCGCCCAGGGGAGCACCATCATCTTCTGTTCGGGTTCGAACAGCTTGTTGACGGTGTTGTCGACGATCTTCAGGTCGTAGGGCCACTTCTCGCCCTTCACCCACTGGCCGCCGAAGATCGGTGTCGTGGAGACGTTCTTGTGCGGGCCGCTGGAAAAATCGACCTTGCCGATCAGCGTGTCGAGCTTGGTCGCCACCATGGCATCACGATTCGCGGTGCGGTCGAGCGGGTTGGACGAGCGCTTGAGAATGTCGAGCGCCACTTCCCAGATGGCGTGGCTGTAGCCGAGCGGCTGCGTCCACTGCTTCTTGGTCTCGCTCTCCCACTGGTCAGCGATGTCGCGGCTCACCTGGCCGGTCAGCGTCGACTTGAAGGGGAAGGCGGGTGTCCACCAGACCTCGGACGACATGCCGTCGCCGAGCGGCCCAAGCGCCTGCACGCCGCCGGGGAAGAGCAGCGCTGCCGCCACCGTGACGGCCTTGGGCTTGTAGCCCTGCTGGGCGCACTGGTTGACGAAGGTCTTGAGGTCGTCTGGATAGGTGATGCCGCCGACAATCTCGCAACCCGCCTGCTTGAAGGCCGCGATCTGTGCGGAATAGTCGTTGGTGCGCGGCTGGAAAAATCCCGGCATGGTGATCTCGAAGCCGGCCTTCTTGGTCGGCACCGGGAGGCCATAGTCGTTGTTGCCCCAGGTCTCGCCATCGGCGTTCTGCGGAAACAGCATGCCGACCTTGCGGTTGGTGTCGAGCGTGTTCCACAGGCCGACAAAGGTGTTGAGTGCCTCGTCGAGACCCCAGAAGAAGTGGTAGGTCCAGTTGAACGGCTTGTCGGCGCCGCCGCGTGGCATGATGATCGCCTGCCAAGGCGCGCCGGTCGAAAGGCAGGGGCACTCGTTGAGTTCCGCCTGGTCCGCCGAGGGGCTGACCGTATCGGTGGTCGATGCCGGCAGCAGCAGATGTACGCCGTCGTTCAGGATGAGGTCGCCGGCGACTTCCGCCGCACGGTTAGGGTCGGACTGGCTGTCGCGGATCAGGATTTCGACGTCATACTTGCCTGATGTTGTCTCGAGGCCATCCTTCAGCAGAGCCTTGATCTTGTCCGCCGCCCAGCCGTCGGTCTCGCCGAACAGCGCGAGCGGACCGGTCGCCGGCGTCACGAAGCCGAGCTTGATCGTGCCCTTGGATTGCGCGCGTGCAATCATCGGCGCCCCGAGTGCCGAGGCCGCAAGGCCCGCGCCCATACCCTTGAGAACCGTTCGACGCGACGGCCTCGCAATATTTGCTATCAATTCCACCATGGTCTCCTCCCTTTGATGACTCTGTTGATCTCCGCTATTGCCGGTCTGCATCCTCCTCGCAGGCCGGCAATCGGGTACGCTCACTTGATGCGGTGCATTGCACCTCCATCGATGACGATCTGGCTTCCGGTCACGTAGGACGAGCAAGGCGACGCCAGGTAGAGGGCCAGCCCTTTGATGTCCTCGGTGTCGCCGATCCGGCCGATCAACGACTGCGCTTCGAATGCCTTGCGATCCGCCGGGATCTTCAACCGGCCGCCGGCGATATTGGTCATGAAGGGGCCAGGCGAAATGCAGTTGATCAGGATGCCGTGCATGCCGAGTTCCATCGCCATCTGGCGAACGAAATGATCGACGCCGGCCTTGGCCGGCATGTAGGGCGTGCCGACGATCGCCTCGTTGATCTGGCCCGCGATCGACGACGTGACGATGATCCTGCCGCCGCCGGTTTTTTTCATGTGACGCGCGGCGTGCTTGACCGTGGTGTAGACTGACGTGAGATTGACCTCGATCACCCTGTCCCAATGGTGATCGTCCAGAACGTCGATCGCGCCTTCCGGAATGCGGTCGCCCTCTGTCGACAGAAAGCCTGGACCGGCATCAATGCCGGCATTGGCAAAGACCACGTCGATGCGGCCGTTTCGACCGGCCACCGTGTCGAATGCCGCAGCCATCGCTGCGCGATCGCTCACGTCGATCACCTGCCCCCAGACAGCGGCGCTGGCGCCCTTCATTTCGGTCACGGCCGCATCAAGACGATCCGCGTCCAGGTCGAAAATGCATACATTCCCACCATTGTCGGCCATGACCTCGGCATAGGCGCGGCCGATGCCGCTTGCCCCGCCGGTCACGATGACCGATTTTCCACGAACGTCGAACATATCCTGTAAAGTCGTCATGCCAGCTCCCATGCCACAGCCCCAGAGACCTGATAGAGCGACCTCGCACCCAATCGGTTTGTCCTCTCCCGACGCTCGTCCGCCCCTCCCGGGCAGCGGTTTTGATTTCCTTGGATGATAAAGGCGACCAAAATCGCTACCTGTCAAATGATTGAGCGGTATCAATTCCCCTTCACGCTACGAAAATCATAAAACATTGATAAAAATATGTTATTTTAATTTTCCTTTGCGTTGAGAAGAATGAGTGTGACCGACACGATTGATGAAATAATCAAATCCACTTGACGATTTGGTGAAAATTCGCAAGCTAAGAATCCAAGCTTTGATGACCTGGGGAGGGCATGTCTTGAGGGCTCCGATCGAGACGTCGAAAGTGCTGGATCGCGGCGGCAGCCCGACGGTCCGGGAATTGCTATCGAGCATCGTTTTCAATCCCAGCAATGGCATGATCAGCCTCAATGGCGATCGCATCGTCATGCAGCGAACGGCCGTCAGCAGCGTGCTCCGGCGCGAACTCACACGTCTGATCGGTACACATGAGACACGTGTCTTCCTGATGCGGCTGGGATTCCTGTCGGGCCAATCCGATGCCCGTTTCGTCCGTGCCAGCTGGCCCAATCTCGACTCGCGCGATGCTTTTACGGCCGGCACAAGGCTGCACACATTCAGCGGTGTGGTGCGGGTGGAAACGGTGTTCAATACCTACGATTTCCGTAAGCAGAAGCTTACGGCGGAATTTCTGTGGCACGACAGCGCCGAGGCCGCGGAATTCTGTAGCAGCAACCGGCCCTCCGCCGATCCGGTCTGCTGGACACAACTCGGCTATGCCTCGGGTTATGCGAGCGAATTCTTCGACACGCTGATCGTCTACAAGGAGGTCGAATGTGCCGGACAAGGGCACAGCCATTGCCGTGTCATCGGCAAGCACGCCGATGGATGGGGCGCTTCCGATGCCGAAGTCGCGCTGTTTCGCGAGCGGATCATAGCCACGCCGGAACCGGCATCATCCAGTCCCTTGCGCAAAGCCGGCGTGGCCGCAGGCGAACAATCGCTTTGCGCACTCGACCGGCTACTGCTTGCGCCGGTCCAGTCGCAGCTCGACTTGCTGGCGCCGATGGCATTGCCGGTTCTCATCTCCGGCGCCACCGGTACGGGCCGCGGTCGGGCGGCGCGTTATCTACACGGTGCATCCGCGATGCAGGCAACGGAGATGAGGCGGACTTTCGGGGGCCAGGTTGATCTTGCTCTTTGCGCGGAAATCGCCTCGCCCAGCAAGTCGGCCAAGCGAAAATCCGGCGGAGAGAATATCTTGATCGATGGCGTGGAGCATATCCCAGTCGAGATCCAGCGCCAACTCGCGCACGCGATCGAAGATGGAATTCTCGGTGGCGGCCCACGCATCATCGCGCTCTCGGATGAAGGCCGGTCAACCGCTTCTCCGGGTTTGTCGAGCGAACTCCGTTCGGCGCTCTCGGCGCTAACGGTGCGCCTGCCGACTTTCGCCGAGCGCGCCGGCCAGCGCGCCGAGATCGCGATGGAACTGCTGCCGATGATTGCCACGCGGATGGGTGTGGAACCGCCCGCTCTGGACAACGGGGCGATGAAATGGATCGAGGACTTTGCCTGGCCGGGCAACCTGCACCAGATGCGCGGTGCGCTGACTGCCGTGCTTGCGAGCCATACGAAGAAGAAGCCCATCACGGCAAAGGAGATCGCGGGCGAACTTTCGCGGCTTACCAACATGTCGGCCGTCGGCGGCAAAGGCAGCACGACATCGTCGCCCCTGCTCGACAGCTTGATGGAGTCGCAGACGTTCTCGCTTCCCGATTTCGAACAGTCGGTTTATGGCGCGGCGCTTGAACGTGCGGGAGGAAATCTGTCCGCCGCGGCGCGACTTCTCGGCCTGACGCGCGCCCAGCTGGCTTATCGCGTGAATGGGCAGGCCAATGTGAAACAGGAGAAGACCGCTTGAGCCGATGCTGGTCTCAACGATAGCTCGGTCACGAGATTGAAAAGCCAGCGGAGTTCTGCAACTCCGCTGGCTTCGATCCTGAAAGATGTCCTGTCAGGCCAGCGGTTCCATAGTGCCGCCCGCCGGAATGAACGTGGCGGTCTTGTTGTCGACGATGACAAGTTCAAACTTGCCATCCGACTGACGGCGCCACTGGCCACCGACCAGCGGTGTCTTGGCGACGTTCTTGGCCGCAAAAGGCGGCAGGCCGGCGCCGTTCCATTCGACACGGCCGACGACCGTATCGACCTTGGAGGCGGCGATCGCAGCAGCAATGGCTTCCGCGTCGGTCACGTCCTCGACCCTGCCCATGACATCAGACGCCATTTCAAACAGAGAGTGGATGAAGCCGATCGGTTGTGTCCAGGGCCTGCCCGTCTTGGCGGTGAACTCCGCCGCCAGTTCCGCCGAGGACTGTCCGGTGATGGAGGACTTGAAGGGATGGCTGGCAGACCACCAGACTTCCGACGACAGGTTGTGGCCGTTCTCGCCGAGCGCCTCGACGGATTGCGGAAACAGGATCGCCTTGGCGACCGTGACCGCCTTTGGCTTCATGCCCTGCTGCTTGGCCTGGTTCCAGAAGGTGGTGAAATCCGGCGGGATGACGACGCCGGTGATGATGTCGCTGCCGGCCGCCTTGAAGGCATTGATCTGGGCGGTGAAATCGTCGCTCAGGTTCTGGTATCGACCGGGATCGTTGAGTTCGAAGCCGACCGCCGCCAGCCCCGGCTTCAGGCCGTTCTGCGGGTCGCCCCAGGCATTGCCGTCACCGTCGTTCGGGAACAGGCCGCCGACCTTCTTGTTGGTTTCGAGCTGCGCCCACATGTTGGTGAAGACGGCGATGATGTCCTCGAGACCCCAGAAATAGTGATAGGCAAAGTTGAACGGTTTCCAGGATGCCGGGTCGCCGGGATTGCCCTGCTGGCCGATGAACCAGGGCTGCCACGGTGCCTTGGTCGAGATGCAGGGGATTTCCTCCGCCTCGCAGGTCGTGGCGACCGGATTGGTGTTCTCCGGTGTGGACGCCACCAGCATCAGGTTGATCTTGTCGGAAACGATGAGTTCCTTGGCGACCTCGGCGGCGCGGTTGGAATTGGACTGGCTGTCCTTGACGATTATCTCGAAATTCTTGCCGATATCGGTCGCCAGGAAGGCTTCGATATTGAACTTGTCGCTTTCGGCGAATGCCGCGAGCGGTCCGGTCTGCGGGCTTACATAACCCAGTTTGATCTTGGCATTCTGCGATATCGCCGGCGCCGGAAAGGCCCCGAAAGAAGTTCCCACCGCCATCGCGGCGGTACCCTGCAGAAGTGTTCTCCGCTTTATCATGTTTTTCTCCCACCATGACGCATGCGAATGCGTGACTATCCGGCAACCGGCCGGAACGGTTTCCTGCCGGAGGCCAGCCCCGCCAGTATTTCATCGAGCTGCGCCACCTCGGTGTCGGACGCTTCGTGCCCCCGATCCGGAAAGATGTCGCAGCGCAGTTCGGCGCGTGCCTTGCCGAGTGCTTCCGCCGCCACGGCAAATGCCTCGACAGGTATCCACGGATCCTTGTCGGAGCCGGTGAGATAGACCGGCATGCGATCGAGATCTGCGAAAGGCCGGTCGCAGTTCGCAGTGCCGACACGGCAGCCCGTGAGGTTGACCATCCCTCCATCCCAGGGTCCATACTTCATCGCGTATTCGAGCGTCAGGCAAGCACCCTGGCTGAAGCCACCGACCAGCATCGGCACGGACCGTCCGGCGTTCCTGGCGAAATCGGTGACGATGTCGCGAACATAAGCAAGCGAGGCGTTGAGCTGGCGGCGCGACTCGTCCGTCAGCGGATCGGTGGCACGGGCGTCGTACCAGCTGTTGCCGGCGGCACGCGGCAGTACGAAAGAAACGCCCGCGGTCTTGAGCCGCTCGACCACCTGTTCGCGCATGTCCTCGGGCGCCTGGGTGCGCCCGTGGACGAATACGCAAAGGACCTTCGCCTCGGTTGGCGGCACGCCCAGGCGCAATGGAGGATCATGGGTCTCCATGGCATTGCTCAGAAATTGGCGGGTTCGAGCCCGGCGGTCAGTTCTGCCCGGCGATCCTCGAACCAGGGCGGAAATACCAGCGTCGTGCCGATCTTGCCCGGGGGCTCGTCGAGCGCCCAGCCACCCTCGACCGACCAAGCGATCTCGAACAGCGCGCCGCCCGGCGAACGGACATAGCAGGATTTGAAATAGTTGCGGTCCTTCTGGTCCGAAACGTCGGTAAAGCCGAGGCCTTCGAGATGGGCCTTGAGCGTCAGCTGGTTCTCTTCGTTGAGGGTGTTGAGCGCGAGATGATGGATGGTGCCGCCTGCGAGCGTCCAGGTGCCCTGGCGATCGTTCGGCTCATGCAGAATCTCGACCATGCTGCTCGGGCCTTCATTGTTCGGCACCGAGAACATCAGGCCCTCGTCGCTGTCGGCCTCCTTCTTCATCGACAGGCCGACGGTCAGGAAATCATCCATCGACGTGCGGTCGAAAACGGCGATCGCGGCACCGTAGATGCCCTTGATGCCGTGCTCACCGGCCACGCCCCGCGCCTCGTTGACGATCGAGGGACGCGTATCGGCAGGGCTTTCCACCAGTTCATGCGGAATACCGCAAGGATGCTTGAAGCCGACGCGGGTCAGGCCGAAACGGCTGAACTTCGCGGCCTCGACGCCCTTGGCGTTCAGACGATCGACCCAGTAATCCGCAGAACCGACCGGAATGGCCATCTGGATGATTTTCGACTGGTTGGTGCCGCGCCGGCCGAAGACTGCCGGCTTGCGGAAAGGAAAGGTCGTGATGATGGTGGAGGCATCGCCGTCGCGCGAGCCGTAATACAGATGGTAGACGGGAATGGTGCCGTCGAACAGGACCGTCCGTTTCACCGAATATAGACCGAGTATCTTCGTGTAGAAATCGTAGTCTTCCTGCACGCCATCGGTGCTGAGCGTCAAATGGTGATATCCGCTAATGAAAGCCATCGCCTTGTCTCCTCCTCAAGGACTTCAATTCAATCTCCGGCACGTCTCCCACGTGTTCGGGCGTCAGAGGCATGTTCCGCCGTCCATCGCATCGCTCCCAGAGATGATCGGACTATACACGACATGGAGGCCCCCTTGTTGAGATTACTCATAACCATTATAGCAATTTGCTATGAAGATCGATGAAAGACATCTCGTGCAGTTGGCCGCCGTCATCGAAACCGGCGGTGTGACCGAGGGCGCCGCCCTGCTCGGCATGACCCAGTCGGCCGTGTCGCGCACGATTTCCACGCTGGAAAAGCGGATCGGCGAGGAGCTTTTCATCGCCGGACGCAGGCCCATGCAGCCGACGCCTCTTGGCGCACAGCTGGGCCAGCAGGGCAAGGCCATCCTCTCTTCATCGAGAAAGGCGGACGAGATCATCCGCAGCTTCAAGTCGGGCTCGTCGGGGCGGGTCCGCCTCGGTGGCGTTCCCTTCTTCATGGATGCCGTGATCTCACCGATGATCGCCTCGTTCCAGCGGAGCGAACCGGGAATCATGATCGACCAATCCTATGGCAATTATCCCGACCTGATGGCGGGCCTGGAATCCGGGCAGATCGATCTCGCGGTGACCCCGACCGGCGCATCGGACTTGAGGGCGGACTACGCGTTCGAGCCCATTCTGTCGGCCCGCAACGTGCTGGCCTGCAGCGTCGGCCATCCCCTGGTGCACAAGCGCACCATCGCCATCGAGGACATCGTCCATTATCCCTGGGTGGCGCCGCTGCCGGGCTCGCCGCTGGTTCTCGATCTGCACAACATCCTGATCACGCTCGGCATTCCTGAAGTGGCGATCCGCTATGCCGGCGGATCGCTGCTCAGCGTCATCAATTACCTGACCGACACCGACGCGCTCGCGCTGATGCCGTTTTCCGTCGCCTTTTCCTTCCGCCGCGAAAACAAGATCACCGTCATCCCGCTCGACATTCCACAGCCCGAGCGAGCGCTCGGCATCATGACCAAGCGCAAGCCCTATGCAAATCCCGCGAGCCGCAAGTTCATCGGCCATCTCCGGCGGGAATTCTCGGAACTCCGCCGGATGATCGAGAAGCAGGACAGCGCCATTCCATGGGCGCATGGGCCTTTCATGGCCGAGCGTGACCGAAGGCCGATGGCGTGAGCCTCACACCTCGCCTTTCCGGGCGAGGACGAAGTCATAGTCCACATCCCAGAAATCACCGGCGAAGCCGTATTCCCGCGCGCGTGCCGGATCGTCCACCTTGTTGAACTTGGCCAGCAGGCTTTCCTTCACGCCGAACACCGCGTCCGAATTGATGTAGGGATCATCGGGATCGAAGATGTGCGTGACGAGCGTATCGTAACCATCGGCCTTGATGATGTAATGCAGGTGCGCGGGCCGGTAGGGATGGCGGCCGAGTTGGCCGAGCAACTGGCCCACCGGGCCATCATCCGGGATCGGATAGTATTTCGGCTTGACGGCGCGGAACCAGTAGCGACCGTCCGGCCCGGTACGGAAAATGCCGCGCAGGTTGAAATCCGGCTGGATGCCCTTCTGCTGGACATCGTAAAAGCCCTCGTCATTGGCCTGCCAGACATCGATGATAGCGTCGGCGATCGGCCTGCCCTCGGTATCGAGGATGCGGCCCTCGATGAACATGTGCTCGCCCTTGGCGTCGAGGCAGATATTGGCGCCCATCGGCAGTTCCGGTGCGTCGGCGACGTGGAAGGGGCCGAGCACCGTGCTCTCCGATGCGCCGGACGGCTTGCGATTATTGATCGCATCGACCAGCATAGAGACGCCCAACACGTCCGAGAGCAGGATATATTCCTGGCGCCATTCGTTACAGATCTGGCCAGTGCGGGTGAGGAAGAGGATCGCCTGCATCCACTCGTCCTGGGTCGGCTCAATCTCCTTGACAGCCTCGTGCAGCTTGCGGGTGATGACCTCCATCACCTGCCTGAGCCGATCGTCTTTTGCGTTCTGGGTACGGCCGGTGACGACCGCGACGGAATCTTCTTCAGTGAAAAAGCCTCTTTCATGCGCTTCCATGGTCATCTCACTTTTTCAGGATGGAGTTGAGAACGCGGCGGAGTTCGGCTTCGGGGTCAGCGACCGTGCCCTCCGCCCGCCAGGCGACATGGTGATCGGGCCGGACCAGCAGGGCGCCGGAATCTCGGATCTCTCGGGCATTGGCCCAATCACCGACAAGGTCCTGCCACTGCTGGCGCGGGCCGATCTTGTGGGCCACGATCGTCATGCCGAATTCCTTGCCGAGCACCTTCGCGGCCTCGACCCAACCATCGCCGCCGATGCCGGCCAGGATGGTGAAGGCGCCATGACCGGTGAGATCGAGCGTCGAGACTTTCTCCCCGTCGTGGCCGAACAGCCAAGCATGCGGCAGCCGCGCACCGGGCCAGGTCGTCGGCTGGTAGTGCAGTTCGGCGTCCTTCTCAAAGGCGGGTTCCGGCTGGCCATCCGCGATGATTGCGCCCGACTTGTAGCGCTGGTTCATCTCCACGCCATGGGCATCGAATTCGTAGACCTTGTAGGCGATCGCCTCGCGGATGGCGGCGCGCTGCAGTTCGGCCGCATCGGTGTCGTCGCAGCGGGCGTCCATGTTCTGCTGCATCTTCACCGGATCGACGGAATCGAGCAGGCCGAGCGCCTTGAAGATCGGGCCGAATTCCTCGATCGACTTGTTGGCGCGGGTGACGATCTGCTTGGCGATCGGCGCGCGCTCGGCGTCGTAACTGTCGAGCAGTGCCGGCCCCGCCTGACCTTTAAGCACCGCCGCCAGCTTCCAGGCCAGATTGAACGCGTCCTGGATCGAGGTGTTGGAGCCCAGCCCATTCGAGGGCGGATGCCGGTGAATGGCGTCGCCCATGCAGAAGACGCGGCCATTGGCGGTCTTGGTGGCATACATGTTGTTGACCGTCCAAGTCGAGACGGACTTGATCTTCGGCGTGAGTTCCTGGTCGCCGACGAGGTCGCGCACCACGGCGATGGCGAAATCCTCGTTGACCTCGGGTGCAGGCTGATTGATGTCATACCCCCAAACAATCAGCCATTCGTTCCACGGCCGCACCATACGGACCAAGCCCATACCGATGCCGCCGACATCGGCGCCCGGCTGCAGCACCCAGTAAAGCACCGAAGGGCGATGGGCGACATGGCGGGAGAGATCGGCTTCGAACAGGATGTTCATCGAGCCGCCAACGCCCATCTTGCCCTCGTAGGTCAGGCCGGCATGCTCGGCGACCTTGGAATTGCCACCGTCGGCGCCGACGAGGAATTTCGAGCGGATGGTGATGTCCTTGCCAGTCAAGCGGTCGCGGCAAGTCGTGGTCACGCCATCGGCATCCTGGACGTGGCTGACATATTCCGTCGACATGCGGGCCTGCGTGCCGCGCGAACAGGCGGTCTTGAACAGCAGCGGCTCCATGAAAGTCTGCGGCAGATCGTTCATGTGACTGGGCGACGAGAGAAGGTGCTCGGCGCGCGACAGCGGATGCTTGCCCCAGCTCTTCATCCGGCCGATCTCCTCGCCGGTCAGCGACGTACAGAAGACATTTTCGCCCATCAGGTCCTGTTCGCTGGCGAACATGTAGGCTTCGTCCTCGACGCCGCGGCCGAGATCGCGCAGCACTTCCATCGTGCGCTGGTTGGTGATGTGGGCGCGCGGCGTGCTTGCCAGCCAGCGATAGCGGTTGATCACCATGTTCTCGACGCCATAGGTCGCGAGCAGCGCGGCAGTGGCCGATCCGGCCGGCCCTGTGCCGATGATGAGTACGTCCGTCGTGATGTCAGCCATGCGGCCCTCCCTTTATGTCTTGTGAATTCGAAATGTCCGGCGTGCCCACCTTGAGGATGCGACGCACGGGGAAAAGCTGGATGCCAGTGCGTGACGAGAACAGGCCCCACAGACCCTTCGGCGCGAACAGCATCGTCGAGATGGCGATGGTTCCCAGGATCAGCAGATACCAGGAGCCGTAATCAGCCAGCAGGTTCTGGAGCAGGAAGAACACGATGACGCCGACGATCGGCCCTTCGATCGTGCCGATGCCACCGATCACCACGATGAAGATGACATAGGCGGTCCAGTCGAGCAGCGAGAAGGCGGCATCGGGCGAGATGCGCTGCTTCTGCACATAGATCAGCGCGCCCGCGATGCCGGTGATGAAAGCCGTGACCAGATAGACCAATGCCTTCATCCGCCGCGCATCGACGCCAACGGCGCGCGCCGCCTGTTCATTGTCGCGGACGGCGGCGAGGCCGAGGCCCTGCTTGGAACGTAGTAGCCAATAGAAAAAACCTATCGAGGCGACCACCAGGATCAACGCCAGCCAGTAAGTGAGCGCGTCGCCCGCCTGCGCCGACTTCATGCCTGATGCGGCCTTGAGGAAATCGATGCCGGCCATGTGGCGGATCGCTTCGCGCGGCAGCGATGTTCCCGTGCCGCCGCCCAGCGCCTTCCATTGTGCGAAGACCAGCCGGCCGACTTCGGCGATCACCCAGGTGCCGATGGCAAAATAGGGTCCGTAGAGCCTGAAAGTGAAGAAGGCGGTCGGCACGGCCACCAGCCCGGCAAACACGCCCGCCGCGAGAATGGCGATCAACGGATCGAGCCCGGCAAGCGTGACGACCGCGAACATCGCATAGGCGCCGCAGCCGACGAACAATTGCTGGCCGACGGAAATCAATCCGGCATAACCGGCCAGCAGATTCCAGCACTGCGCCAGCACCAGCATGGTGAGGATGAAGAACAGGTTCTGGATCGTTCCGCGCGAAACGATGAACGGCGCCGCTATTGCCAGCAGCACGATCAGCCCGGCCACAATGGCGAAGACCGATGATGCCTTTGTGCGGGTCTCTACGCTGAATGCCTGTCGGGAAAGAACGGTCATCGGCACCTCAATCGACCGCGCGCGGAAACAGGCCGCGCGGCTTGAACAACAGGACGAGCAGGAAGGCCAGGTGACCGGCGAGGATCTGCCATTCCGGGTTGATCGACGCGCCGAGCGTCTGGGCGACGCCGAGGATGATGCCGCCGGCCAGCGTGCCCCAGAGCGAGCCGAGCCCACCGATGATCACGGCCTCGAAGGCATAGATCAGCCGCGCCGGCCCGGATGTCGGGTCGAAATTGGCGCGCGTGCCGAGATAGAGTGCGGCGATCGTCACCACGACCATGGCGAGGCCGGTGGCGAGCGCGAAGATGCTTTGCGGGCGGATGCCCATCAGGCCTGCCGTGACCGGATCGTCCGATGTGGCGCGGAAGGCACGGCCCACCGATGTGCGATAGATCAGCTGGTTGAGTGCGACGATGATCAGGATCGCCGAGGCGAAGGTAAGGATCGGCATCACGCCGGCATTGATTGGACCTAGCGGGACAGAGGCTGTCTCCAGCCATCCGGCCGAAACGCGCCGGCTGTCGGCCGTGAAGCCCTCGAGCAAGCCGTTCTGGATGACGATCGACAAACCGAACGTGACCAGCAGCGGCGGCATCATGTCCTTGCCGAGCGTCCGGTTGAGCAGATGGAACTGCAACAGCCAGCCGGCGGCGAACATCAGGGGCGCGGCTATCAATGCGGCCAGGAATGGATTCAATCCGAGCGTGGAAACGAGAACGAGGATCACGAAGGCGGCCAGCACAATCAGGTCGCCATGGGCGAGATTGACCAGCCGCATGATGCCGAAGACGAGGCTGAGGCCCGCCGCGAACAAGGCATAAAGACCGCCGAGCAGCACGCCCTGGAGTAGCGTATCAAGCAGGTTCATGGCCATCCGCTCCGAAATATGCCTTGTGAATGGCGTCGCGATGCAGATCCCCGGACTTGCCGGTGAGCGTGATGCGTCCCTCCATCATGCAGTAGATGCGGTCGGCCACCTTGAGTGCCTGGGCGATATCCTGCTCGACGATGACGATTGCCGCACCGGTCTCGCGGATGCGGGGAAAGGCCGCGTAGATATCGCGCACCACGACCGGCGCGAGACCGAGGCTGATTTCATCGCAGAGCAGCACTTCAGGGTTGGACATCAGCGCACGACCGATCGCCACCATCTGCTGCTGGCCGCCGGAGAGTGCGGTCGATGGCTTGTGACGGCGCTCCTTGAGAATCGGAAACAGGCCGTAGATGGCTTCGAGATTCCAGGGGCCAGCGACCTTGCGGCCGTAATTGCCGACCAGCAGGTTTTCCTCGACACTCAGCGACGGAAACAGCCGGCGGCCCTCGGGCACCATGGCAATGCCGCGGCCCATGACATCCGGTGCCGCCAGTGCGCCAATCGCCTCGTCGCGATAGAGAATGGAGCCCGGATCGTTCCTGAGGACGCCTGATATCGAGCGCATCAGCGTCGTCTTGCCGGCGCCATTGGCGCCGATGATGGCGATCGTCTCGCCTTGTTCGAGCGTGATATCGACGCCGAACAGCGCCTGGAAATCGCCGTAAAAAGCCTTGAGCGCGCGGGTTTCAATCAGGGCCATCAGATCTCGATCCCCAGATAGATCTCCCGCACATCTCGCGATGCCATGATCTCCTCGGGCTTGCCGATGCCGATCACCCGCCCGAAATGCAGGACCAGCAGCCGCTCGACCACCGAATTGAGCGCATGCAGCACATGCTCGATCCAAATCACTGCAACGCCCTTGGCATGGACGCCCCGGATGGTGGCGACCAGCGCCCTGCATTCGCCCTCGGTCAGGCCGCCCGCAATCTCGTCGAGCAGCAGCAATTTCGGTTCTGTCGCCATGGCGCGGGCGAGTTCGAGGCGCTTTCTTTGAAGGAGCGAGAGGCTGCCGGCGGTGGCATTGGCTTTGTCGATCAGTCCGGTATCGATCAGTATCTCGGCGCAGCGATCGGTCACTTCACCCTCGGTCTTGCGCGCACCAAAACTGCCCGCGACGACGAGGTTTTCGAACACGGTCAATTGCTCGAATGGCTGAGGGATCTGGAAAGTGCGGCCCATGCCGGCGAAGCAGCGCTGCATCGGCGGCGTGCGCGTCACGTCGTGGCCCTCGAAGCGGATCGTACCGGCATCGGTGGAAATATTGCCGGTGATCAGGTTGAACAGGGTCGATTTGCCGGCGCCGTTCGGGCCGATGATCCCCAACGCCTCGCCCGGCTGGACGGCGAACGAAATCGCTTCGGCGACGGTCAATGCCCCGAACTTTTTCGATACTCCATCCAGTTCCAATATCGGCATGTCTCGCTCCCCGCGTAAACGCCGCCTCCTCGCGACGCTTCCTATTCGTCTCGTCGCAATCAGCCCGTCGGCCGATTGCCTTCCCATGCTTGCTGCAACAGTTCGCGGATCGATTGCTTGTCGATCGGTCGCGGATTCCAATAGGGATTTTCGACGGCGATCTGGCTTGCCCGGTCCAGATCGGATTCGGTCAGGCCAAGGTCTTTCAAGGCCATGGGTGAGCCGATCGAGTGCGCGAAATCCCAGAGACCGCCGCCCACCGATCCGCCGAATAGTTCGGCGACCGGCGCCAGCAGATCCGGCACCGCGACGGCATTGAAGGCTGCGGTATGCGGCAGCATGATCGCATGCGTTTCGGCATGCGGCGTATCGAACGTGCCGCCCAGCGTGTGACAGATCTTGTGATGCAGCGCCATGCCAACCGTGCCGAGCACCGTACCGCAGAGCCACGCCCCATAGAGCGCGTCGGCGCGCACCGAGAGGTCGCCGGGCGTCGTCACGATATCAGGCAGCGCCGACTTGAAGGCGCGCAAGCCCTCTAATGCCATCAAGCTGGAGATCGGGTTACGATCCTGCGCGTAGAGCGCCTCGAGCGCATGCGCCATGGCGTTGAGCCCTGATGTGACCGACAGCGCCACCGGCAGGCCGGTGGTCAGGCCCGCGTCATAGATCACCACTTCGGGCAGTATCTTCGGGTCCTTGATCGTCGTCTTGCGGCCGCCCTCGGTCTGGCCGAGGATCGAGGTCACCTCCGACCCGGCATAGGTGGTGGGAATGACGATCTGCGGCAGATCGGTGCGATAGGCAATCGCCTTGCCCAGGCCGGTGGTCGAGCCGCCGCCAAGCGAGACGACGCAATCGGCGCCGCGGTCGCGGACCATTTCCATGGCGGTCGCCGTCACCTCGATCGGCGTATGCATCACCGCACCTGCGAAGACACCTGATGAAAGCGGGCCCAGCTTTGCGGCCAGCGCTTCGGCGTCGGCCTTCTGGTGCGGCGTCGAAAGCACGAGCGCCCGCTTGCAACCGAGCTTTTCGATCCATTCGCCCGCTGTCTGGCTACGGCCCTCGCCAAACACGATATGGGCAGCGCTGCCCTGATAGTTGAACGTCCGGCTCATGGGCGCACTCCGTTTCTCGACCGCGCCATCACGAATGTCACGTCGGTCTTCCAGCCGCTGCCAGCCGGTATGAAATCAACCACCAGTTCTTGCTTGACGCCGAAGATTGCATCCCCTGCGAGATGGGGATCGCTTGCATCGAAAATATGTGTGGTGATCGGCTCAAAGCCCGGCGCGCCGACCATGAAATGCAGATGCGCGGGCCGGCGCAGGGAATAGCCCGCCTGCTTGAACAGCATGCCGACCGGTCCATCGTCGGGCACTCCGTAGCCGGAGGGCCGCACGGTCGCGTAGTGGAACCCGCCATCCTTGTCGGCCTTGAAGATGCCGCGCAGATTGAACTCCGGCTGCATATCGGGCTGTTGATTCTCATAGAAGCCCTGGGCATTGGCCTGCCATGTCTCGATGATTGCGCCTGCGATCGGATGGCCGTCCAGATCCTGGACGCGGCCCGAGACGACGAGGGTCTCACCGCGTTTGTCGAGCGAGATCGAAGCGCCAAAAGGATAATGCGGGGCATCCGCACGATAAAAGGGACCGCGCACCGTGTTTGGCGTCGCGCCTTTTGGACGGCGGCAATTGATTTCCTCGACAAGTGCCGAAGCGCCGAGCAAATCCGACAATAGAACCCATTCCTGACGGCGTTCGTCGCTGGCATGGCCGACCTCGGTGAGGAAGGCGATCACACGCTTCCATTGCTCCGGCGTCGGGCGGAAATCCTTGATCAGCGCGTGGAGATGCTGGACGGCGGCGGCGAGAATTTGCGGCAGGGGCGTCTGTTCGACGCTGGCGAGGCGCTCAGCGAAAATGTCAGCGGAATTGCTCTCGCTGAAACCTGGCGCTGGCTTTGCCTGCCGCATGCTGTCCCTCCCGGATTGTCTGAAGAGAGATTAGCAAAGACAAACCTCCTCGTTGATGATTTCATTGCCGATCTATATAACGATTTGTTATGAAGTTCGACGAACGCCATCTTGTGCAGCTTGCCGCCGTCGTCCAGTCCGGCGGCGTCACCGAAGGTGCCGCCCTGCTGGGGTTGGCCCAGCCGGCGGTATCGCGCACCATGTCCATGCTCGAGAAGCGGGTCGGCGAACCGCTCTTCGTCAGGGGCAAGCGGCCGCTGCAGCCCACCGCGCTCGGCCGGGCGCTCGCCGAACATGGCAAGGCCATGCTGGCGGCCAGCCGGAAGGCATCCGAGACCATCGAGAGTTTTCGCGTCGGCAAGAGCGGCGTCGTCAGGATTGGTGGCACGCCTTTCTTCATGGATGCGTTGATCGCACCGATGATCGCCGAATTCCAGACCCGCCATCCCGATGTACGGGTGGATCTGACTTACGGCTATTTCCCCGATCTTCGCACGGCCTTGCAGGCCGATCAGATCGATCTCGCCATCTGCCCGATCGACATTCTCGACGAAGGTTCCGGCATGGCCTTCCAGCAGATCCTGCCCGGCCGCAACGTGATCGCCTGCAGCGTGACACATCCGCTGCTGCTCAAGCGGCGGCCGCAGCCCGCGCATCTGCTCGACTATCCCTGGATCGCGCCGCCGCCGGGCAGTCCGCTGATGGCCGACCTGCGCGGCATGCTGCTGTCCTTTGGTGCGACCGAGATCAAGATCCGCTATTGCGGCGGCTCATTGATGAGCGTGGTCAATTATCTCAAGACATCGCAGGCGTTGACTGTGATGCCGCACAGCGTCGTCTTCGCGCTTCGCAACGAAAAATCGATCACCGCCCTGCCCGTGACGATCCCGCATCCCGATCGCGCGCTGGGGCTGCTGAAACGTGCCGATGCACCGCGCGTGCCGGCCATTGACCAGTTCGCGCGGTATATCAGCGCATCATTCGAGGACCTGAAATCGCTGATCAAGCGCCACGAGCAGGCCGTGGTCTGGGGGATGTAGTCGTCGAAAGGCGCGCTCGAGCGCCTTGATATTGACCATATCCGCATGGATCTGGCTGGAAGAAAATCCTTCGCAACTAACTGTGAATGGCGGGGATAGTCACTATATGTTAGCTTGGCGCCAAGCATTGAGGACATGACGTGGAACGTAAGCTCTCTGCGATAATGGCTGGTGACATCGTCGGATACAGCCGTCATATGGCCGAAGATGAAGCGGGCACCTATGCGGCCCTGCGCTCGGTGCTGGACGAATTGATAGGGCCGACGATAAACCACCACCAGGGTCGTACGTTCAAGAGCGCTGGCGATGGATTCCTCGCGGCGTTCGCGAGCGTGAACGAGGCACTAGACGCCGCGATCGAAATCCAGCAAGGCTTTGCGGGGCGGCCTTTCAGCCTTCGCATCGGCATCAATCTCGGCGATGTCATCGAAGACAATGGCGATGTGTTCGGCGATGGCGTCAATGTCGCCGCGCGCCTTGAGGCGATGGCCGAGCCCGGCAGCATTTTCGTGAGCGCAGCGGTCGTGCGCAGCGCCGACAGGGATCGTGGCGCGCGTTTCCAGCGCATCGGCCATCGACAGGCCAAGAACATTCCCGAACCGATCGACGTCTACGCAATCAGGCTGGGGAACGGCAATTCGTGGTCGCGGGTCCGGCTTTCACAATTTGGAAGAGGACTGCGTGGAATGGCACCCTATGTTGCGGGTGCTGCCGTGGTCATCGCGCTCGTCGCGACGGCTGGTGGGCCCGCGCTGAGGTCCGTCTCTCCCGAACTGGCCACTGGCGTCCAATCGCTCTTCGGTATTGAAAATGCCGACGCACGCCCTTCCGTGGCGGTCCTTCCGTTCGACAATATGAGCGGCAATGCGGCGGAGAGCTATTTTGCCGATGGGCTGACGGAAGACATCATCACCGAACTGGCGCGCAATCCCGAACTTCAGGTCATCGCCCGCAATTCGACATTTGCACTGCGCGGACAACCCATCGACATCCGGGAGATTGGCGACAGGCTTGGCGCGGGCTATGTCGTCGAAGGCAGCGCACGACGTGCGGGCAATCAACTCCGCGTGGTCGCGCAGTTGATCGATTCAAGCAGCGGAGCGCATATCTGGTCGCGCAGTTACGATCGCAGTGTCGATGATGTGTTCGCGGTGCAGACCGAACTGACGACGGAGATCGTGTCGCATCTCGTCACCTATGTCCGCGATTCCGAATTCGACAATGCTGCGCGACAGCCGACCGAGAACCTTCAGGCCTATGACCTCGTGTTGCAGGCACGCAATCGCTTCAAGCATGGGTCCAAGGACCGCGATGCGCTCATGGCTTCCCGGGCGCTTCTGCAACGGGCGCTGGAACTGGACCCGGCCTATGCGACGGCACGGGCGCAACTCGGCATGACCTATATCGTGGATAGAGCGCAGGGTATCAGCGGCCGGGCCTCAGTGGCGGATGTAGCGCTCGGGCTCAGCGAGGCGCGTCAGGCGATCCGCCTCGATCCGCGACTTGCGTTCGGCTATCAGGTCTTGAGTTTCGGCCTGGCGATGGAAGGGGATTATTCCGGCGCCATGCAGGCCGCCCAGCAGGCGGTGCAGCTCAATCCGAACGATCCCGACAGTCTCATGGCACTTGCCAAGGCCGAGGTCCGTTTCGGGCAATATGCCCAGGCAGTCGACAATGCGGAAAAGGCACGGCGGCTGCACCCCATGGCGCCCGAATATTATACCTATGTCCACGGCCAGGCACTCTATGCCGCTGGTCGGCTCGATGAAGCCGACAAGGTGCTGAACGAGTGCCTGATCCGCGCACCGATGGAGAAGGATTGCCTGCTGATCAGGGTCGTCGTATTGGCCGGCCAGGGGCAACTTGAACCGGCGCAAAATGCAATGGCGCAACTGCTGAAGGCCAATCCCGCGTTTTCGCTCGCTGCGGAACGGGAATATCGACGCTTCGGCGCTTCCAGCCTCATGGACAGCTTCCTGGATGAACTCACGCGCGCCAAGGCGCCGGAGACCGCGGTATCCGAAGAATTTCCTCCCGCCAGGCCGGTATAGGCCGAAAAGCGAAGCATCTTGAGCTCCCACGGCATATTCCCTGAAGAGAGACACTGGCGTTCGGCGCTGAAAATCGGCTAGAGCGTAGTTGTGTCAGCGGCCGAAAGGACGACGCCTTTCGGCGGGAATCGGGGATGTTGCGTGGCCAATGCATTGGAGGAAGCCGACCGGCGCTGGAGCCGGCCATCGCTGAGGCTGATCCTGAGCGTGGCAATGGTTGGCCTCGTCATCGTGGTGGCGGGCGCGCTGATCGCCATCGGCTTCGTCCGCGCGCGCGAGACCGCGGTCGAGCGGGTGCAGGAGCGGATGAACGACTTCTCCGACCGGCTGGTCAACCGGCTGGCGGTGATATCAGGCGACACCGCGACCTTCGTCAATATCTTCGCTTCGGCGGCCAACTCGTTCCTGGCACCGGCGACCGAGCGCCTCGGCGACAAGCTGGTCTTCGCGCGTGAAGCGCTCCTACGCTCGCCAACTGTCGATGGTCTCTATGCCGGCTATCCCGACGGCTCGTTCTTCCATGCGATCAACCTGAGGGAAACGCTCTGGCGCAAGGCGCTCGAGGCGCCAAAGGAAGCAGCGCTCGCGGTGAGAACGATCGACAGGTCTCAACCCGGCAAAGCCGTCATGCGGGTGCTCTTCCTCGACGAGTCGGGCAAGCAGCTGCAGGCCGAGCGCACCAGCCCGGCGGACTTCGATCCCCGCAACCGGCCGTGGTACGAAAAGGCGGAAGGCCGCACGGAAGCCGTCACCACCGGTCCCTACGAGATGGCGGTTACCGGTGCCCTGGGCATGACGATCTCACAGGGCCATATCCGCAATCCGAAGATCGTCATCGGCGCCGATGTCGTTCTCACCCGCGTCACCGATTTCCTCCGGGGCGAACTGCTGACGGTCCATTCCGTGGCATTCATCGCCGACAGCACCGGCCGGCCGATCATCCATTCCAGTCTTACCGAAATGCAGAAGATCATCGCCGCGACGCGCGACAGCAAGCAAGGCACCTCCGTGAAGGTCGCCCCGCTGACCCGAGCGCTGAGCCGGCTCCTGAAAGCTCAGGACGGGCGCGTCGATGCAGTCAACATTGATGACGTGACCTATATCGTGATGTCATCGACGATTAACGCATCGCAACTCTTCGCGGGCAATACGCTCGTCATCGCCGCACCGCTGGAAGAGGTCCTCGGGCCGGCCTATAACGAGCTGTTCCAGGGACTGGCGATCGCCGCTGGTGTTGTGGTGCTGGTCATCGTCCTGGCGCTGGTGCTCGCGGGCATTATCACACGGTCGCTGAACCAGTTGACGACCAGCGCCTATCGGCTGCAGGAACTCGACTTCCAGACCTCGATCGACGTGTCGAGCCGGGTGCGTGAGATTTCGGCGCTGAGCGGCGCGATGAACCGCGCCCGCGATGCAATCTTCACCTTCAGCCTTTACGTGCCGAAGGAACTGGTTCGCAAGGGGATCGAGTCCGGCGAATTCTCGCGCCGGACGGCGGCGCGGCAGGAGGTCACGGCGCTCTTTACCGACATCTACAATTTCACCGCGATCAGCGAGCAATATTCGCCGGAAGAAGTAGTGATCATGCTGTCGGAATATTTCGATCTCCTCAATGTGGCCGTGAACAGGCACGACGGCACGATCATCCAGTTTCTTGGGGATTCCATCTTCGCCATGTGGAATGCTCCGATCGCCGATGACAGACATGCCGAAAAGGCCTGCCGCGCCGCGCTCGCGATGCAGCAGGCGCTCGAGAATTTCAATGCCATGCAGGTGGGCAAGGCGCTGCCTGAATTCCGCACGCGCTTCGGCATCCATACGGGTGAGGCGGTGGTCGGCAGCGTCGGCGCCGCCGACCGGCTGCAATATACCGCCATGGGCGATACGATCAACGTCGCCTCGCGCCTCGAAGGCATGAACAAGGAACACGGCACGACGATCCTCGCGAGCCGCGAGGTGCACGAGCGCTGCCACGATGTGATCCGGTTCCGGCCGCTCGGCCAGGCGCATGCCAAGGGGCGCTCCGAGGAGGTCGAACTCTATGAGGTCATCGGCGAGATCGATGAATCGGCGGCACATCAACAAGAGCCGACCCTCAGAATCCACCCCTGATCCCGCACGGCAGGAAATTAAGGAATCCTTGAAACCTGCGCTTTAGGTTCTCTTCATATTCAATAGAGAAGCCCCGCGTATGGATCAAACCCTGTGGCTTGCACCCTTGCAGAGCTTTGCGATCCTCGGCGGTGTCGTCGCGGTATGGAGCTGTCTGGGCCGCATCGTGCCCTGGCCCTGGCCACGCTTGAGCGATTTCACGTTCGCGGTGGCGATGGGTTGCGGCACGATCGTCGTCATGTCGATGCCGGTCGAACTTCTTCCGGGCGTCCGTTTCGATTTCCGCAACTCGATACTGGCCGCCGCGGCTTTGATCGGCGGTCCGATCATGATCATCGCCGGCCTGATCGCCGCCGCCTACCGGATCTACCTCGGCGGCGCCGGGGCGCCAACCGGTGTCGCCTCGATCGTGCTCGTCACCGCGCTCGGCATTCTTTTCCATGTCAGGGCGCGAGGGAGGGATCCGTCCTTCAAGACGATGGCCCTTCTGTCGGTCCTTGCTGCGTTCAGCGGTTTGCTGACCACGGTATTGCTTCCGGCGCATACTCTCGAGAAGCTATCCTCGTGGGCATTCGGCGGGACAACCGCGATGAGAATCCTTGCGACCTTCCTGTCGGCCGTCGTGCTGCGCCAGGACCGGATCGGCAGCAAGATGGCCAAGGACAATCTCATCTATCGCAAGATCATCGAAGCGCTGCCGGACAGTCTCAACGTCAAGGACAAGGAAGGGCGCTTTATCGCCGCCAATCCCGCAACGGCTCGCCTGATGCGGGCGGCGAGCGCGGAAGCTCTGTCGGGTAAGACTGACTACGATTTCTACCCGGCTGGTATCGCAGAGAAATTCCGCGAAGATGAGGAGGTCATCGTCTCAGCGCGCAAATCGGTGACGCTCGACCAGACCGCGATCCTGCCTGACGGCACCGAACGGCGGCTCACCACGCTGAAAGTGCCGCTTTTCGACAATGACGGCGAGTTCATCGGGCTGATCACTCACAATCGCGATGTGACGGAAACCGAAGCCCTTAAGCGCGATCTCGAAGGTGCCCGCAACCTGTTGCAGGACGCGATCGACAATATGAACGACGGCCTGGCCATGTTCGATGCCGACGGACGGCTGACCTATTGCAACGAGCGTTATCTGAAGCTCTTTCCGATGACGGCGCATCTGCGCGTGCCCGGCGCCTTGCTTCACGACCTTGTCAAGGCATCGCTTGCCTGCGGCGAGACATTGCCGGACCAGGAGAGCGACAGCCCTTGGCAAGCGATGTCGTTCGGCCCAACGGTGGAGTCGCAATATGTCTTCCAGACATTCGAGGGCCGTTGGCTCGAGGCGCATGCGACCGCCGTCAGCACAGGTACCCTCCGGCTGATTGTCGATGTCACCGAAAAACGGCTTGCCCAGTTCGAGACGGAAAAGACGGCCGCCGAGTATCGCGCATTGTTCGACAATTCGGTGGCCGGCATTTTTCGCTCCACGATCGATGGCGTGATGCTCAAGGTCAATCCCGCCATGGGGCGCCTGTCTGGTTTCGAGAGCGGCGACGAAATGGTGGTGGAGATGAACGACATCGCCCGACAATGGTATGTCGATCCGAACAGGCGCAGCGATTTCCAGCGAATGATCACGCGCGACGGCAAAGTCAACGATTTCGTCTCCGAGGTGCGCCGCCACAAGACCGGCGAGACGATCTGGGTGTCGGAGACCGTCTGGATCGTCTACGACCACGCCGGAAATCCGGCCTACTACGAAGGCACGGTCGTCGAGATCACCGACCGCAAGCAGGCCGAGGAAGAGATCAAGCGAACCAATCTCAAGCTTCTGTCGCTCGCCGCGACCGACGGGCTGACCGGCCTCATGAACCGACGTTCCTTCGATGAGATTCTGGAGCGCGAACTGGTCAATGCCGCATCCACCGGAAAGCCGCTCAGCCTGATCATGATGGATGTAGATCATTTCAAGAGCTACAACGACCATTATGGACATCCGGCAGGCGACGAGTGCCTGCGCTTCCTCAGCCATGTGATAAAGGCCGTCTGCCGCCAACCGTCGGATATCGCCTGCCGCTACGGTGGCGAAGAAATGGCGATCATCCTGCCGGCAACATCCGCGGACAGTGCATTGGCGGCGGCAAAGCGGCTATGCGAGAGCGTGCGCGGCCTCAAGCTCCAGCATGAGGCAAATCCCAGAGGCATCGTGACGATCAGCGCCGGCGTGGCCACTCTGGTTCCAGGCCCGCATGACGTGACGGCCACACTCGTGCGCCGGGCGGACGAAGCGCTCTATGCCGCCAAGCACGGCGGCCGGGACCGGATAGAAATCCATTCTCCGAAGTCGGACAGCACGTCCCGCAACCGCGCGGGTTGAGCGACCCGAAGCGCTTGGCTCTATCCGCGATGTTGCGGCAGCTTCGGCAGCAGTATCGTCAGCAAGCCAAGCAGCGGCAGGTAGGACGCGACGCCGAAGACCCATTCGATGCCCTTGGAGTCCGCGAATATCCCGAGCACAGCAGCGCCCAACCCACCCGCGCCGAATGCCAAGCCAAAGAATATGCCGGCGATCATGCCGACGCGGCCCGGCACCAGCTCCTGCGCGAAGACGACGATAGCCGAGAAGGCGGAAGCAAAGATCAGGCCGATGACTACGACGAGGACGCATGTCCAGAACAGGTTGGCATAGGGCAGCAGCAGGGCAAACGGGATGACGCCGAGGATGGAGAACCAGATCACGAAACGCGGGCCAAAGCGATCGCCGATCGGTCCGCCCATGAAGGTGCCTACGGCTGCCGCGCCGAGAAACAGGAACAGCATCAGCTGTGAGTTCTCGATGCTCATGCCGAACTTCTCGATCGTGTAGAAGGTAAAATAGCTCGCCATCGAGGACATGTAGACATTCTTGGTCGCGGTCAGAACGACAAGGATGGTCAGCGCCCAGAGTACGCGGCTTTTTTCGAGCGGCAAAGCACGGCTTACCGGCGGCTTGGACGCGGACTGGCGACGGTGTTCCATGAACCAGCGCCCGACCCAGGTCAGTATCATCATGCCGGCAAGCGCGATCACGGCAATCCAGGCGACGCTCTTTTGCCCATAGGGCAGCACTATGAAGGCGGCCAGCAGCGGGCCAATCGCCTGGCCGGCATTGCCGCCGACCTGGAAAAGCGACTGCGCAAGGCCATGCCTGCCGCCCGACGCAAGGCGAGCGATGCGCGAGGACTCCGGATGGAAGACGGACGAGCCGAAGCCGATCATGCAGGCGCCCAGCACCAGGAATCCAAAGCTATGCGCATTGCCCAGTACGATCAGGCCAAAGAAGGTGCTCGCCATGCCGACCGGCAGCGAATAGGGCATCGGCCAGCGGTCGGTGACCAATCCGACCAGCGGCTGCAGCAGCGACGCGGTGACCTGGAAGGCGAGCGTCAGAAGGCCGATCTGGACGAAATCGAGATCGTAATTTGCCTTGAACAGCGGGTAGAGCGACGACAGCAGCGACTGCATGATGTCGTTGATCAGATGGCAGATGCTGACCGCCATGATGACCGACAGCGTCGTCTTGCCGAACCTCGAACCCGCGCTCTGATCCGCCACCGCCATTTGCATTCTCCTTCACGAACGCCGTAGGGCATCGGCCCTATTTGGTCGATCGTTTAGCAGGGAGACGGCGTAAAGGTAAGTACGATTTGACGCCAAAGTGACGGTTGGAACAAAACTTTCTGTCGCGCGTTCCATAAGGTCGCGCCAAGAGGATTCCCGCCATGTCCACACGTGCCTGGCTGACCGCCCTCCTTTCATTGATGGTCAACGCCGTGCTGTTAGGCATCGGCGCGCTGATCGTCATCAACGTTCCTGCATTCAACCGGGAAGCTGCGATGATGCTGCCGGTTGCGGTGCTGGCGAGCTTCGCGATCACCCCCGTCATCATCGGCTTTATCGCCCCCCGGCTATGGTTCAACCGCAATCATATGCATCATCACGGCTGAGGCGGGCCTCAGGTTCTCCCGAACGTGTCCTCGAGACGGATGATGTCGTCCTCGCCGAGATAGGAGCCGGTCTGCACCTCGATCAGTTCGAGCAGGATTTTGCCGGGATTGGTCAGGCGATGAACGTCACCCTGCGGGATATAGACCGACTGGTTCTCGCGCAGCATCTGGACAGTATTGCCGATCTGCACCTCGGCCGTGCCACGCACCACGATCCAGTGTTCCGAGCGGTGATGGTGCTTCTGCAGCGATAGCTGCTTGCCCGGCTTGACGAACAGCCGTTTCACCTGGAAGCGCTCGCCCTGCAGGATCGAGGAATAGCCGCCCCACGGACGATAGCTGGTGCGGTGTTCCTCGGTAAGCTTTGCCGTGTCCTTGTTCCTGGCGAGTTCCTTGACGACGCGGCCGACATCCTGCGCGTCCGAGAGCGTGCCGACATAGACCGCATCTTCCGAGACGATCACCACGGCATCCTCGACACCGTTGACGGCGACATGAGCGCCTTCCGACAGCACGAAGGAGTTCTTCGCGTTGAAGAGACTGACCGGGCCGCGGGTAACGTTGCCGTCGCTGTCGCCGGCACTTTCCTTCCACACAGCATCCCATGCGCCGAGATCGGACCACTGGATCGGCGACGGCACGACCGAGGCGAGCGCGGTCTTCTCGAAGATCGCGTAGTCGACCGAGATGTCGGGTGAAGCGGCGAACTCGGCTTCGCCCAGCCGGATGAAATCGAGGTCTTCATGGGCTGATTTGACCGAGGCTTCGGCGGCATCGAGCACATCGGGCGCCAGCGCCCGGCATTCGGACAGGAAGACGGCGGAATCGAACAGGAACATGCCCGAGTTCCAATAATAATTGCCCGAAGCGATCATTTCCTTCGCACGGTCCTCGTTCGGCTTTTCGACGAAGCGGGCGACACGGTGTGCGCCGCTCACTTCCCTTTCGCCGGCCTCGACATAGCCGAATCCGGTGGCGGGCGATGTGGGCGTGATACCGAAGGTGACGAGCCGGCCCTCGCGGGCGGCGGCGGCGGCGGTATCGATCGCGGTGAGATAGGCATCGTCGAGCGCGATATTGTGGTCGGAGGCGAGCACATGAACAAGGCGTGCGCTTTCCCGAGAGGCAATCAGTGCAGCGGCGGCGATGGCCGGAGCGGTGTTGCGGGCGACAGGCTCAAGCAGCACCGCCTCGAGTTCAACGCCGACTTCCTGCGCCTGCTCGGCTACCAGGAAGCGGTACTCCGAATTGGTCACGATAATCGGCTTGTCGTAGCGCGCCGGGTCAGCCAGACGCTTCAGCGTCAACTGGAAGAGGCTTAGATCGCCGGTCAGCGCCAGGAACTGCTTGGGCCGCTGCGAACGCGACATCGGCCACAGACGCGTGCCCTTGCCGCCTGCCAGGATCACCGGAACGATCAGTTCATCTGTCATCTATGTCTCCACCTCGTGCGGACCGCCTCGGATCCGGATTGCTTTCGATATACTGACTTCAATGCCGTTGGCCTAGAGTCGGATCGCTCTAATTATTGGTCGCGCGCAGATTCATGATCGGTCCGTGCCATCCGGTTAATTTCCATTGGCGGATCACGCTTTTTCAACACTATCGTTAATGCAGGCTTTGAACCCGCAACAACGGTGGGGAGATTTCGCGGACAAATGCGGCGAAATCCTGCAAGACTTCGCGAATTCAAGTGATTCGGGCGAAATGGGATAGTGTGCATGCAGCGGTTCGCGGCCTATGTCATGCTGAGTTCGGGCTTCAAACGGTTCCTCATCGCCATCCTTGCCGGCGCCTTTTCCACCCTTGCCCAGCCGCCCTTCGGCATCTTCGCCGTCAACTTCATTTCCTTTCCCATCCTGCTCTGGCTGATCGATGGCGCGGCGAGCGACCCGGATCGAGGCTTCATCGCCCGTCGGCTGCCTTCGTTCATGGTCGGATGGGCCTTCGGCTTCGGCTATTTCGTGGCCGGGCTCTGGTGGACCGGCAATGCGCTTCTCGTGGAAGCCGATGAATTCGCCTGGGCCCTGCCGCTGGCCATTCTGGGACTTCCCGCCTATCTCGCGCTCTACTACGGCCTAGCGACATTTCTTGCTCGGCTGCTTTGGACCGATGGTTTCGCGCGACTGCTGGTGCTGGCGGCCGCCTTCGGTCTTGCGGAATGGTTGCGTGCATTCGTGCTGACAGGCTTTCCGTGGAATGCGGTGGGCTATTCAATGATGCCCTTTCCGCTGATGATGCAATCGGTGGCGGTGACCGGCACCTATGCGATGAATGCCCTCGCGGTTCTGGTCTTCGCCGCGCCGGGACTTATTGTCACGGGGCGGGGTCGCTGGCCTGCAACCGCTCTCGCGCTTACGTTGCTGGCACTGCATTTCGGATTTGGCGCCTACAGGTTGAATACAGCCGATACTACTGGGGTTAACGACCCGCGGATGATCCGGATCGTGCAGCCGATCATCGATCAGGCGGCGAAGATCGATGACAGCGAGCGAGGCCGCATTTTCGAGAAGCATATCCGGCTCACGATGGCGCCGCCGAAGGACGGTGCGAAGCGGCCGGATTACGTGATCTGGCCCGAGACCTCGGTGCCCTTCATCCTGACGCAGAATCCCGATGCGCTTGTGCAGATTGCCGATGCGCTGGAGGACGGCCAGATCCTGATCGCGGGCGCGGTGCGGACTGAAAGCGACGGCAAGGCTTCCCCCACGCGCTACTATAATTCCGCCTATATGATTGATTCCCAAGGGCAGATCATCGCCGCCGCCGACAAAGCGCATCTCGTGCCGTTCGGCGAATATCTGCCGTTCGAAAGCTTCTGGAACAGTATGGGTTTGAACGCGATAGCGGCATTTCCCGGCGGCTACAGCGCAGCGCCTCGTCACCAGATCCTCACCGCGCCGGATGGCACCCGGCTGTTGCCGCTGATCTGCTACGAGGTTATCTTTCCGGAGGAAGGCGCGGCGGAAGCGAGGGATGCCGATGCAATCGTCAACCTGACCAATGACGGCTGGTTCGGCTATACGCCCGGGCCATGGCAGCATTTCCACCAGGCACGAATCCGCGCCGTTGAGAGCGGCCTGCCGGTGATACGCAATTCCAATAGCGGTATTTCCGCCATCATCGACGGCTATGGCAGAGTACAGGCCGGGCTCGACTTCGGCACGGTCGACTTCATCGATGGCGCCCTCCCGCCCAGGACTGTGCCGATTTGGCACATGTGGTCACCCTCACTTAACTTCGGGTTGCTGGAAAGCATATTGATCTTGTTCGCCTTTTTCTCCCGCATGAGTTTTATTTTCCGCCGGAATTGACCAAAAACCCCTAAAAAGGCATAGTGCTTGGAGTGGCCGATGCCCGCTAAAGTGAGGACGTTCGTGATGGCTTCCCAGAGCTTGCGTACCGCACGTTTTGAATTGACAACCGTCAATCGGTCCACCGCTTCACATAGGATATACAAAAATGATTGAAAACAAAAAGAAGCCCAACCCGATCGACATCCATGTCGGAAGCCGGATCAGATTGCGCAGGACGATGCTTGGCATGAGCCAGGAAAAGCTTGGCGAAGCCCTGGGAATCACCTTTCAGCAGATCCAGAAATACGAGAAGGGCACCAATCGCGTCGGCGCCAGCCGCCTGCAGGCGATTTCAGGTATCCTGAACGTGCCGGTCTCCTTCTTCTTCGAGGATGCGCCCGACGGCAACCCGGCCAATACGCCTGCCGGCATGGCCGAGGCCTCGAGTTCGAACTACGTCGTGGACTTCCTGTCCTCCTCGGAAGGCCTGCAGCTCAACCGTTCCTTCGTCAAGATCAACGACCCGAAGGTCCGCCGCAAGCTCGTCGACCTCGTCAAGGCGCTTGCCGCCGAAGCCGAAGCCGAATAATTGATGCGATTGCGAGCCCCACGGGGGCCCGCAACCGATTGACTCCCGACAGGCACTGGCGGCGCATCAGCGACGGCAGTTCATCGAGATTCATTGCGCCAGATGCCGGGCCCCGTGGCTCGGATTTTCTTCGATTGCCAACGACCGAAGACCATTTTCCCACGACCGTTTTCAAGCCAACCCACGAACCATCCGGTCACCCCGTCCTCTGTTCGAGGATGATAGTGCATCCAATGGTGTTTCCGCACATAAAACCCGACAGGAAATCCGACGAGCCTGTGCGAGGACCGCCACAGGCATGGTTGGCTCAACGGTGATGCGAAATGTTTTTGCGGGGAAAGGACTCATCGGGAATTCCTATTGTCCGAATTCATCGTTGCATGGCCGAAGTGGCCAAAAACGGGCATAAACCACGAAAAACGGATGACATAAAGATATATCCATATCCTTGTGCGCTTGTTTTTCCGCAGCGAACTCTCTACACAGAGCACCGCTATCTTCACTGAGGGGAATTCCCGTAATGCGCCAAAACTATCTCTTCACCAGCGAGTCTGTTTCCGAGGGACATCCGGACAAGGTCTGCGACCGTATTTCGGATGAGATCGTCGACCTGGTCTATCGCGAAGCCATCAAGACCAAGACCGATCCCTGGAACGTCCGCATCGCATGCGAGACCCTCGCCACCACCAACCGCGTGGTGATCGCCGGCGAAGTGCGCCTGCCGCACAGCCTGATGAAGAAGGACAAGAACGGCGTCGAGGTTATCAATCCCGCCAAGTTCAAGCAGGTTGCTCGAAAGGCGATCCGCGACATCGGTTACGAGCAGGCCGGCTTCCACTGGAAGAACGCCAAGATCGACGTGCTGCTGCATTCGCAGTCGGCCGACATCGCCCAGGGCGTCGATAACGCGTCGGACCAACAGGGCGACGAAGGTGCCGGCGACCAGGGCATCATGTTCGGATATGCCTGCACCGAAACGCCGGACCTGATGCCGGCGCCGATCTATTACTCGCACCGCATTCTTCAGCTTCTCTCGGAAGCCCGCCGCAAGGGCGAGGGCGATGTGGGCAAGCTTGGCCCGGACGCCAAGAGCCAGGTGACCGTGCGCTATGAGAACGGCAAGGCCGCCGGTGTGGCCTCGATCGTGCTTTCCACCCAGCATCTCGACGAGAGCTGGGATTCCAAGAAAGTTCGCGCAGTCGTCGAGCCTTATATCCGCGAAGCACTTGGCGATCTGCCGATCGACAAGGATTGCAACTGGTACATCAACCCGACCGGCAAGTTCGTAATCGGCGGACCGGATGGCGATGCTGGCCTCACCGGCCGCAAAATCATCGTCGATACCTATGGTGGCGCGGCTCCCCATGGCGGCGGCGCGTTCTCCGGCAAGGACACGACCAAGGTCGATCGCTCGGCGGCTTATGTTGCGCGCTACCTCGCCAAGAACGTCGTGGCTGCCGGGCTTGCAGACCGTTGCACGATCCAGCTCGCCTATGCCATCGGCGTCGCGCAGCCGCTGTCGGTCTATGTCGACCTGCATGGCACCGGAAAGCACACCGAAGATCAGATCGAAGAGGCGATCCGCAAGGTCATCGACCTGTCGCCGACCGGCATCCGCCGTCACCTCAACCTCAACAAGCCAATCTATGCCAAGACTTCGGCCTATGGCCATTTCGGCCGCAAGGCCGGCCGCGACGGCTCGTTCTCCTGGGAGAAGCTTGACCTCGTCAAGCCGCTCAAGGACGCGCTGAAGGCGTGATCGCGGACAACGACAATCACGAAGACAAACTCGGTGGCGCGCGGAAATCGCGCTCCACCGAAGCCTTTTTCGGGCGCCGCAAAGGCAAGCCGCTGCGCCCGAACCAGGAACGCCTGATGGGTGAATCGCTCGGGCTGCTGAAGCTCGACCTTCAGTCACCTCCGCCGCAGTCCCTCGCCTCCCTGTTCGAGGTCCCTGCCAAGGCGATCCGGCTCGAGATCGGTTTCGGTGGCGGCGAGCATCTCATTCATCGCGCGAGGACAAATCCCGAAACAGGTTTCATCGGCGTCGAGCCCTTCGTCAATTCCATGGCGAAGCTCCTGGCACGCATCGAGGAACTGGGACTGAAGAATATCCGGCTTTACGACGACGATGCCGTCGAGGTGCTGGACTGGCTGCCGGAAGCGTCGATCGACCAGATCGACCTGCTCTATCCCGATCCCTGGCCGAAGAAGAGGCACTGGAAACGCCGCTTCGTCTCCCAGACCAATCTCGCCCGCTTGCATCGCGTGCTGAAGCCCGGCGCGCTGTTCTGCTTCGCCTCGGATATCGACACTTATGTGAACTGGGTTCTACAGCATATCGACCGCCATGGCGGCTTCGAGTGGACCGCCAGCAACGCCAGCGACTGGCTGACCCCGTTCGCCGACTGGCCGAGCACGCGCTACGAGGCGAAGGCGCGGCGCGAGGGACGGAGTTCGGCGTATCTGACGTTTTGGAAGATTTAGGCGATCAGCACCCGGTACACCGCGCCGGACCCCGCATCCCGCACCATGTCCACCCGCTCACCATCCCAGTGATAATCGAGATGACGGCCCTGGCGGGCATTGCCGGCGAGATCGGGATAGAACAGCGCGGCGCATTCGCCATCTTCCTTGCGGATGCTGGGATAGACGATGCCTTCCGAACCCGCGTCCTTCAACCGCTGGCCGAGTGCCTGGCTTTCGGAATAATCGGCCGGGTCGAGCGCGGCCGAAAAGGCCGCGCTGCCGCGGGTATCGTGCAGCCGGGCATCGACGTCGACCACGATTTCCCGGAACTGCGATGTCCAGCCGGGCTGCTCATTGGTTCGCGCCATGAACAGCGCATGATGATGGATCGTCTCGAACAGTGCGACCTCGAAGGCATTGGCGATATAGAGCACACCAAACGAGCCGTTGCTGAAACGGCTCGGCCGGTCGGGGCTGGCATGGGTGAAGGGCGCCATCAGGTAGCTTGAGCCCGGGCCCGAGACACGGCGGGCTGGCGGCACAAGATCGAGATTGCCGAGGCTCTCCATCAGGCGCGGATTGGTCTTCTGTTCGGCTGCGATCAGAAGCGGCCAGTCGGCAGGATCGGCAACATCCTCGAAGAGATCGATCGGCGGAAACAGGCTGCGGATGATGCGGACGGCACCCCGCCACTCCACCGTGGCAAGCGGAATGTCCGCGCTGTCAGTCACCAGCCGCCGCGCTCGGCATCCAGATAGCGCCGCACCCGCATCAGGTCCGTGAGCTCGCCGCCGAGCATCACGTCGATGGCGGGGCGCCCACCGAAGGCGGCATTGGGCGCCTTAATCCAGGAATAGCCGCGCTGCGGTTCATGGAAGATCAACCGCAAAGCCTTGTGGATCCCCATGAGATTGGAGAGCCGCGCCTTCATGTCCCGGCTCATCCGGCCGAGATCGCCGGTCTTCCAGCGCCGGAAGGTCCGCACGGGCATATCGAGCAACATCGCTGCGTGATCGTCGGTAATATCCCAAAGCCGGAACAGATTGAGCGCGGCGCGGAACATCGCATGCGCCTCCTCGTCCGTGAGCGGGTGTGGGGAAAAATCCGGAGGCGTCGTTTCGATCAATTGCAGATTGGCCATATATTCTCCTATATGGCCACATATAGAGAATTTGATGCCAAATGGCAATATCGGAACGGACGAAGAAGCTCAAAGGCCGCCAGCACGCCGCGCACCGGAAATAACTTCATGTCGAGGGAAATCAGATTGCCATGGAGCTGTTACACTCGCCCCATGTTCGCCGGCACACTGCACCCGGCGATATCTCGACTTTTTCGTTCGGGGGTCCGAGCCGCACCAGAACGGAGAAGCCTGTATAAGCTACTCGTCTCGCATCCGGCATATGCCGGATGGCCAACTATACCGATCGCTGGCTGACTAGTGCAGCGCGACCGTGGTCAGATCGTCCTCGGCGGCCTTGAAAAAAGTCGAGGAACGGTTGTCGGTCAACAGGATGGGCGTACCATCGGCGCCGAACAGGGCCCAAAGATCGAGGCCTGGGTTCAGATCCGGGGCCTCGGGAAATACGCTGGACACATCTTCCGAACGCATCTTCCTGATATAGCCAACCTTGCCCGCGCCGAGATGCGCGAATTCATTCCTGGTCATTCGACCCACCTGTGAGTTCTTCGAGATCATGTCATAACTCCTTCTAATTAGGAGACGCGGCTATTCCGCAATTATTCAGTCTGAGACAGAAATATTAATTTTTCGCACCATTTTCGCCGGTTCGGGACGAACTAGATCGATGGAGAGCAGACCGTTCTTGAGCGCTGCCGCAGTGACGACCATGCCGTCGGCAAGCATGAAGCATCGCTGGAACTGTCGCGATGCGATACCACGATGGAGATACTCCCGCTCACCCGGTTCCGCAGCCTGGCGGCCCCTGATGGTGAGCTGGTTTTCTTCGGTCGTAACGTCGAGATCGTCCTCGGCAAAGCCTGCGACGGCGAGCGTGATTCGCAGCCGGTCGGGTTCACCGGTCACGTTGTCGGCGCGCAAGCGTTCGATATTATAGGGCGGATAACCGTCATTGATCTTGGAGAGGCGTTCGAGCGTCTTCTCCATTGCGTCGAAGCCCAGAAGAAGCGGGCTCGCGAAAGGGGTCACACGTGTCATCGTTTCCATGTCCTTGGCTGCAAGCGACAATTTGTGGACCTCTGTGAGCATCCACAGCGTTTCATATGGTGTAACAGGGTCAAGGTTGCAAGGCACCCTCCGCGTCGCTAGACAAGGTCGCCCAGAGCTTACAAAAGACTAAAGGAATCGGATGCATGCGACATTCCCGCAAGATCATCATCGACACGGATCCCGGCCAGGACGATGCGGCCGCGATCATGCTGGCGCTCGGGTCGCCGGATGAAATCGAAGTCCTCGGGATCACCACGGTTGCCGGAAATGTGCCGCTGGCGTTCACCGCCAGGAATGCCCGGATCGTCTGCGATTTCTCGAACCGCACGGATATGAAAGTGTTTGCAGGCTGCGACAAGCCGCTGAAGCGACCGCTGGTGACCGCCGAGCATGTGCATGGCGCGACCGGGCTCGATGGTCCCGAACTCTTCGATCCTGTGACCCCGCTTCAGGCCCAACACGGCGTTGATTTCATCATCGAGACCCTGCGCAACGAACCCGCCGGCACTGTCACGCTCTGTCCGCTCGGCGCACTGACCAATATCGCCACAGCGTTCCGGAAGGCGCCCGACATTGTCGCTCGCGTCCAGGAGATCGTGCTGATGGGCGGCGCTTATTTCGAGGTCGGCAACATCACTCCGGCCGCCGAATTCAATATCTATGTCGATCCGGAGGCCGCCGAGATCGTCTTCAAGTCGGGCATCCGTATCGTCATGATCCCGCTCGACCTGACGCACAAGGTGCTGACCTACAAGCGGCGCGTAGCCAAGATCCGCGATATCGGCACCACGGCAGCTGTGGCGCTTGCCGACATGCTGGCCTTTTTCGAGCGTTTCGATATCGAGAAATACGGTTCCGACGGCGGGCCGCTGCATGACCCCAACGTCATTGCCTACCTGATCAGGCCCGAACTCTACAGGGGCCGGGAATGCAATGTCGAGATCGAGCTCAACTCCGAACTCACATTGGGAATGACGGTCGTCGATTGGTGGCAGGTGACCAAGCGGAAGCACAACGCGCTGGTACTGAAGGATGTCGACGACGAAGGTTTCTTCGAACTGCTGACCGAGCGGGTGGCGAGGCTTTAGTCTCGCGCCACGCACTGCCTATTGATAGACCACGATCTTGGCATGGTAGGGCACGCGCTCATAGAGATCGATCACATCCTGATTGATCAGCCGGACGCAGCCTGACGACGTCGCCGTACCGATGGATTTCCATTGCGGTGTTCCATGCAGGCGGTAAAGCGTGTCCGCGCCATTCTGGAATATATACATCGCACGTGCGCCAAGCGGATTTTCGAGGCCGGGTTTCATCCCGCCATTGGCAATCGAATAGCGGGCGAGTTCCGGTTGGCGGGCCACCATTTCGTTCGGCGGCTTCCAGTGCGGCCAGTGCTGCCGCCATTGGATCACGCCCTCGCCCTGCCATGCGAAACCGTCGCGCCCTATACCGACGCCGTAGCGCATGGCGGTGCCGCCCGGCTCGATGACGTAGAGAAATCGGGCCGGCGTATCGACAACCACCGTGCCGGGGCGTTCCCCAGTCGGATTGGCCACGCGCTGGCGGAAGAATTTGGGATCGATCTGCTCATAAGGCACAGCGGGGATGACGTAATCGCCATCCTGCCTAGCCGCATATATGGCCGCGAGTTCCTCTGACGTCGGCGGCGCGATGGGACGCGTGGCAAATCCGGGAATCGGTGCCCGGATCGACGTGGAACAACCGGCGAGCGTCGCGGTGGCTGATAGTGAGCCGAGAATGAACTGGCGGCGGGAGAGAGGCGATTCAAAAGACGGCAAGGCGGTTCTTTTCAGGCAGGGATCAATCGAGACCGATTCCTAGCGAGAATTTTTGCAACGCGGCAAGGCGAAAGCCGATCACGATCCCGTCATTCCGCCCGACCGGATGATGGCCGTGGGAAAAATGTCGCAATGCCCGCCGAGCGCGATTGCTCCGCGGGTTGGAGATCATAGGCCGCATCCTTCGGGCAATCAGGCCCGCATCCGGTAGCCCATCGATCGCAGATCGCGGGCCGAAGGACCGCCAGATACCCGAAACTTTGCGACCAGCGCCTTCAACTGAGTTGCCTCGTCGCTGAGAGAGACCGAGGCCGCCGTGGTTTCTTCCACCATGGCCGCATTCTGCTGGGTAACCTGGTCCATGTGATGCATGGCCGTGTTCATTTCACGCAGGCCGGCAGCCTGTTCACTCGACGACACCGAGATCATATTGATCAGGCCATTGATGTTCACGACCTGGTTGGAAATCGCCTCCAACGCGGTGCCGGTCTGGGCAACAAGCGCCACGCCGTCATTGACCTGGGATTCCGATGCGCTGATCAGCGACTTGATCTCCTTGGCCGCAGTTGCCGATCGTTGTGCCAGTTCGCGCACTTCCTGCGCGACGACCGCGAAACCCTTGCCGGCATCGCCCGCGCGGGCGGCTTCGACACCCGCGTTCAGAGCCAACAGATTGGTCTGGAAAGCGATCTCGTCGATCACGCCGATGATGTTGGTGATCTGCGCGGAAGATTTTTCGATGCCGTGCATGGCGGCAATGGCGTTCTTGACGATACTGCCTGACTTGGCCGCTTCCTGGTTGGCATTGTTGACGGCGGTCGCAGCGGTCTTGGCGTTCTCGGCGCTCGAATGGACCTGCTCGGTGAGTTGGTTGAGGGCAGCGGCAGTCTCCTCGATCTGAGCAGCCTGCTGCTCGGTGCGGTGCGACAGGTCGTTGGCGCCAGTGGAAATCTCGCTGGTGCCCGCGTCGATATTGGACACGGCGAGACCCACCATGCGGATCGTCTCCTCAAGGCTTTCCATGGCGGAGTTGAAATTGGTCTTGAGTTCTTCGTATTCGCCCGGGAATTCAGAGTTCATCCGGAAGGCGAGATCGCCGGCCGAGAGCTTGCCGAGCGCATCCTTCAACTGGCCGACCACCAATTGCTGCACGCGGGCGTTCTCGCCGCGCTCCGCCTCGGTCCGACTGCGCTCGTCCTCACCGCGACGACGTGCCTCGGCGGCGTCGGCTTCGAGGCGGTTGCTGTCGGCAAGGCGGTGGCGGAAGGTTTCGAGCGCCTGGGCAACGGCGCCGGTTTCATCCTGGCGCTCCTGGCCGGAGACGGGGACGCTATAGTCGCCCGCAGTCATGCGGCCGACATCACTGATCAGGCCTTCGAGCGGCCTGGCGACGAAACGACGGGCGGCGAAGTAGAGGCCGGCAAGCGCTGCAAGCAGTACGGCAATGCCGCCAGCGATCATCATATAGGTCTGATCCCGGATCGGCGCAGCAATAGCAGCGTCCGGAATATCCATAAGCAGAGCCCATTTGACATCCACGCCGGGAAGATCAAACGGATACACAAGACGGCTGAAGCTCTCGCCATTCGCGTCCTGGAGCCCGAGGATCGGCGTGACCGAACCGTCGGCAAGAGCGGCTTTGACGATTTCGGGATCGGCGCCATCGTAATCCTTGTTGAGCAGCGCGACATCTGGCGCCACGAGCCACTTGCCGTCATGCGAGACAATGTACACCTTTCCCGTGCCGAAAGGGGTCAGTTTGGAAATGTGCTCGGCCAGCATCGAGAGCGACACATCGACCCCGGTGACGCCAATCAGCTTGCCATCGACGACGACGGGATAGGCGATCGAGCTCATCGCGGTCGGTGGCTGGATCTCCGAGGCGACATAGGGCTTGGTGATGGCCCCGCCCATCGCCTTGGCCGCCTTGGCATACCATTCGGCCTCGTAGTCCTCGCCGAACGTGCTGAGTGAGATGCCGCCGGTCTTGTCCTTAGTCCAGTAGGGTGTGAAGACGCCGTTCTTGTTGCCGCCGACATCGAGCTTGTCCTTCGATGTAGCCTGCAGAGCATCAAAACCCTGCGGCGCTTCCGCGAACCAGCTACCGAAGGCCATCTTCTGTTGTTCCAGGTTGGTCTTCAGAATGTCGATTACCGCCTTACGGTCCAATACGCCTACCTGCTTGCCATGGGCAATCACGCCCGACATCGTGCGCGCCGCGCTGGAAAGCGCGGCTGTGTCAGAGACGATACCCTGCGCAATCGCCTTGGCTTCAGACTCGGCCTGATCTGAAATAAGAGCGCCGACACGGTCGCGCGTCTGGCCGATCAATATGAAATTAGAAGCGAGAAGAAGAAGAGCGATGATGGCGCCGGTGACGAGCAAGAGCTTCGGCGCGAGCGATTTCGGGGCAAATTTCAACATGACGGCCTCGGAAACGAGTGGCGGTTGGGGCGCCGCTTCCATCATGGAAAAGTTATTGCATTCAAGGCAATAAGCCGGCCAAACAGACACGACCGGCGGCATGCAAATCATCTAAAGCCAATTGGTTAATGACTGGCGAACGATCTGGCGCGACATTTTGGCTCTCGTACGGTTGCTGGATTTTCGCTGCCTGTCAGGCTGCCTTCAAATGCTTCTGGACATCACGATCCAGGGGAATTGACGGCTGCGCGCCAGCCTTCATGCAGGCGAGCGAACCGGCGATCGCGGCGCGTTGCAGCGCAGCCTCGAACCGTAGGCCCTTGTCGAGACCGGCGGCGAAATAACCGCAAAACGTATCGCCCGCCCCGACCGTATCGACGGGCTCTATCTTCAATCCCGCCGCACGGTGGATATTGCCGTTACGCACCGCGACCACGCCTTCGGCGCCGAGCGTGACGATCAGGGTCTGCCTGGTTTCCTGGTTGATCCGCAGCATCTCGGCCTCGCGCGATGCACCATCAAGGCCGCTCTTGCCTGAGAACAGCTCGAATTCGGTTTCGTTGGCGATGACGACATCCGCCATCTCGGCCAGCCGCTTGGCATCAGGCGTGATCGGCGCGATGTTGACCACCGATATGACGCCTTTTTCCTTCGCGGCCTTGAGGCCGGCCTCGATCGCCGCGGGCGGGATTTCCATCTGCAGCATCAGCGTGTCGCCGCGCTTCATATCGCCGACAGCGGCTTTAGCATCTTCCGGCGTCACGGTGCCATTGGCGCCAGCGACGATGGCGATGACGTTCTCGCCGTCGCTCCCGACGAAGATCAGCGCCACGCCGGTAGCCTTGGAGGTGCTCTTGACGCGGTTGAGATTGACGCCGTCATAGCGGAGATAGGTGAGCGCAGGCACCGCGAATTCGTCCTCGCCCGTGGCGCCTGCCATGACCACATCGGCGCCAGCACGTCGCGCGGCCAGCGCCTGGTTCGCGCCCTTGCCACCCGGTGCCGTGACGAAATTTTCGCCGGTGACCGTCTCGCCCGGCTTCGGCAGCCGCGAGACGCCGGCAATGAGATCCATGTTGATGGAACCGAGAACGGTGATCATGTCGCAGGCCTGTTCTTATGATTTCCCCAAGACACCAATGGCCCGGATTCTCAGTCCTCGTCAACCACTCTCAGCTTCAATTGCCCGGTGCGGCTTTCGACGGAGCGCGACGCTACATCGGCAACAGTCGGGACAGCGCCTTGCGGCGCCACCTCGAATTCCATCGCCTCGATCCTCTCGCCGCGCTTGGCGAGTTTGCTCGACGATGTGACGATCTGTTCGACATCCTTCTGGGCCGCCGAGAAATGGGTCTGCAGCTTCTGTACACGGTCGTCGAGCCGCATCAGATCCTCCATCAGCCGGATCACTTCGCCCTGGATCAGATGGGCCTGCTCGCGCATGCGCTGGTCCTTCAGCACCGACTGGATGACCTGAATCGACAGCATCAGCAGTGATGGCGAGACGATGACGATGCGCGCCTTGTGCGCACGCTGCACGATGCCTTCGAAATTCTCGTGGATCTCGGCGAAGATCGATTCAGACGGCACGAACATGAAGGCTGTGTCCTGCGTTTCGCCACGGATCAGGTATTTCTCCGAGATATCCCGGATGTGGATCTCGATATCCCTGCGGAACTGCTGGCTGGCGATCCTGGCGCCATCTGGTCCCGCATCGCGGATTGCGTTCCAGGCTTCGAGTGGGAACTTGGCATCGACCACCAGCGAAGGCTGGCCATTCGGCATCCTGATCAGGCAATCGGGCCGCGAGCCGTTGGTGAGTGTCGCCTGGAACTCATAGGCGCCCATCGGCAGGCCGTCGGCAATGATGGTTTCCATCCGCGATTGGCCGAAGGCGCCACGGGTCTGCTTGTTCGACAGGATGGCCTGGAGCCCGACGACGTCCTTGGCGAGCGCCTGGATATTGTTCTGCGCGGTATCGATGACAGCCAGCCGCTCTTGCAAGCGGCGCAGATTTTCGTGCGTCTGCTTGGTCTGCTCGGTCATGGTTTGGCCGATGCGGTGCGTCATGCCATCGATGCGCTGGTTGATCGACTGGTTGAGTTCGTGCTGGCGCGTGCCGAATACATCGGTCATCGCGGCGATGCGACCCTGCATCTCGGTCTGGGTCTTCAGGATCTCGGCCATCCGGAATTCGGCAGCGGCAGCGCGGCGTTCAGTTTCCAGGCGCGCATTCTCCGCCGACCGGCGCGACGCCGACCAGGCAAGCGACCCCAGTATCAGCATCACAACGAGCACGATGCCCGCCGCCACGAGAAGGATTGCCAGCGTAACCGGGTATTGCCCGATCGTAAAAAGCGTCGCGTTCAGTGGAATGAGATCCTGCATCGCGAAACCATAGCAGATTCGCACACGCTGACCAGATCAAAACGAGAACGCAACTTCTCGCCTGACTCCGCTCGAAACACCGCAATTTCAACGTATCTTGAATATTGCAAGAATTCCCGCGCTGTACTAAGTGAGACGGCATGACGATCAAGCCTCTCATTATCCTTCCCGACCCGGTACTTCGCCAGGTTTCCTCGCCGATAGCACAGGTCGATGACGCCGTGCGCAAATTGTCCGACGATATGCTGGAGACCATGTATGACGCGCCCGGCATCGGACTGGCCGCCATTCAGGTCGGCATTCCGAAGCGCATGCTAGTCATCGACCTCCACAAGGAGGGTGAGGAAAAGCAGCCGCAGATCTTCATCAATCCCGAGGTTCTCAGCTCATCGGACGAGCGTTCGACCTATGAGGAAGGCTGCCTGTCGATCCCGGATTATTATGCCGAGGTCGAGCGACCGGCAAAGGTCACCGTGAAATATGTCAATATATCGGGCAAGGAGCAGCTGCTGGAAACGGAAGGCCTGCTCGCCACTTGCCTGCAACACGAGATCGACCATCTCAACGGCGTCCTGTTCATCGATTACATCTCGCGACTCAAGCGCGAGATGGTGATCAAGAAATTCACCAAGGCGAAGATGCGGGCCTGAGCGCTTTCATTGATATTCGGGCTGATGCGCACTATGATATCATTGATATCAGAGGAGTGACGCCGTGGGCGATTTGCTGATCAGAGACATTCCGGACAGTCTCAAGCAGGATTTGAGCGAAGCTGCCCGCAGAGCGGGACGCAGTCTATCTGACGAGGCCAAACTGAGATTGACTCGAAATACGATGGCGCCAGAAGCAACGAAGGCGTCGGGTGCCGAGTTCGTCGCGGGCATCCAAGCGTTGTTTGCCGATATCCCTGACGAGGAACGCGAAGAATTCGCGAAGATCATGGACGAGGTCGAGGCGGGAAGGAAGGCGAACGTCGGGCGTTCCTTCAGCTTCGAAGAATGATCATCGTCGATACCAACGTCGTGTCGGAAATCACCAAGCCGCGGCCAAGTCCGCTTGTTCTTCAGTGGTTTGCCGACAATGATCCGGCCGAGCTTTTTCTCAATGACGTCACGATCATGGAATTGGTCTACGGCGCGGAAAAGTACCTGTTAAAGAAGAAGTCGGGTCGATATCATCGCAGCCTTGATGAACTTGTGAAAGCCCAGTTTCAGAACCGGATCGCACGATGGAATCCGGATGTCGGAACTAATGCCGGATTCATCCGCGCAAGGCGGGAAATGAAGGGTTATTTGATGACTGTTCAGGATGCAGCCATCGCCGCCATCTGCCTTTCTCACGGCGCCACGCTCGCCACGCGCAACACAAAAGACTTCGAAGGGCTTGATCTTGCGCTGGTAAACCCGTTTGAAGGCGCCTGAGATTTTCGAACGGACAGGCCGATGAGCTTACGAATCATTTTCATGGGAACGCCGGATTTTTCCGTGGCCGTGCTCCAAGCGCTGCATGCGGCAGGCCATGAGATCGCCGCGGTCTATTCGCAGCCACCGCGCCCGGCCGGCCGGCGGGGATTGGAACTCACGCCCTCCCCGGTTCATCGCGCGGCCGAGGCGCTCGGCGTTCCGGTATTGACTCCGCTGAATTTCAAGCAGGCGGTGGATGTCGAACGGTTCAAGGCGTTCGGCGCCGATGTCGCCGTGGTCGTGGCGTATGGTCTGCTGTTGCCGGAACCTGTTCTCAACGGCACACGCCTTGGCTGTTATAATGGCCATGCGTCGCTCCTGCCGCGCTGGCGCGGGGCGGCGCCGATCCAGCGGGCCATCATGGCTGGCGATAGCGAGACCGGCATGATGGTGATGAAGATGGACAAGGGGCTGGATACCGGCCCCGTCGCCATGACCGGGCGCGTGGCGATCGGCGAGAATATGACGGCCGGCGAGCTTCACGACCTGCTCTCGGAGACCGGCGCTCGCCTGATGGCCGAGGCCATGGCAAAGCTCGAGCGCAAGGATCTGCCACTGACGACGCAATCGGATGACGGCGTGCTCTACGCCGCCAAGATCGGCAAGGAGGAATGCAGGGTGGACTTCGCAAAGCCAGCCCGCGAGGTTCACAATCATATGCGCGGGCTGTCACCCTTTCCGGGTGCATGGTTCGAGGCGGAGATTGGCGGCAAAGTCGAGCGCATCAAGGTGCTGCAGTCGGAACTGGCCAGCGGATCGGCTCTTCCTGGCACCGTGATAGACGACAATCTTGCGATCGCCTGCGGCTCGGGTGCGGTGCGTGTGATACGGCTGCAGAAGGCCGGTGGCAAGCCGCTCAGTGCAGACGAATTCCTGCGCGGCACTCCGCTCATCCATGGCATGAAAGTCGGCTGATGCCCCGTTTCCGCATGTTGGTCGAATATGACGGGACGCCCTATGTCGGCTGGCAGCGGCAGGACAATGGCCATTCCGTGCAGGCTGCGATCGAGAAAGCGATCCATTCGATGACCGGCGAGCGGGTGTCGCTGCGCGCCGCCGGCCGCACCGATGCCGGCGTGCATGCCTACGGCCAGGTTTGCCATGTCGATCTCGTCCGGCAGCGGAAACCTCAGACGCTGGCCAATGGAGTCAACGCCTATCTTGTAGCGGAGAACGAAAAGGTCGCCATCATTGAGGCCGAGGAAGTGCCCGAGACATTCGATGCCCGCTTTTCGGCCACCAAGCGGCACTATCTCTATCGCATCATTTCACGCCCCGCACCGATCGCGATCGAGGCCATGCGCGCCTGGCATATCAAGAAGCCGCTTGATCACGAGGCGATGCATGCCGCCGCGCAGATGCTGGTCGGTTATCACGATTTCACCACGTTCCGCTCGATCCGCTGCCAGGCGCGCAACCCCGCCCGCACCATGGAGCGGATCGATGTCAGCCGCAGTGGCGAACTGGTAGAGATCCGCGCCTCCGCGCAGAGCTTCCTGCACAACCAGATCCGCTCATTCGCAGGGACGCTCAAAATGGTCGGCGAAGGCAAATGGACGCCCGAGAACGTGAAGGGCGCGCTGGAGGCCCGGGACCGCGCGCGTTGCGGTCCGGTCGCGCCGCCGCACGGGCTCTACTTCATGAAGGTCGATTACGGCGATACGTCACAGCTTCTGCGCTACGAGCCGGACGAAGACGATCTATGAGCCAGGCACCAGGCCAATGATACTGGCAAGATAATAGCCGCAGACGATCGGCACGATGAACAGAGTCAGAACCGAGGCCGCCGTGATGAGACTGTTGCCACCGACGAGCCGGTTGATCAGCCGCGTGCAGATATAGACGGTCAGCGAGAAATAAATCAGCTCTGCTATTCCCGAGGCGATCTCGCTGCCGGGAACGTAAAGCTGAATGAGGTTCTGGATCGAAGACATCCAGACAAGCGGCACGCTGAGCCAGTTGGTGACGATGATGATTGCCGGGGCCTGCTGCCTGAACCCGCCGAGACGCGCGACGATGAAGAGTGCGATGGTGGCAAATGCAGTGGCCGCCAGATCCAGCGCCGCCATCTTGAAAAAGAAGTCGCCGCCGATCTGCGTCCCCACCACGCTGTCTGACAGATACAAGTCGCGCCTTGCGGCATAGACCAGGAGCAAAGGCGGTAGCGAATAGAGCAGTGACCACCATGATCGCCAGAAGCCGCGCTCACTGAGATCGAGATAACCGAAGGCTTCCGGTTTGCCCTTCAGAAGCAGCCAGAGGCCCTGGATGTAATAGGCGACTTCCTCAGGCCGCGGCATCGTCAAACCAGCGCTTGATGAAGGTTTCATAGATTTGCGTCAGCGCTTCCAGGTCAGCGACGGCAACGCGTTCATCGACCATATGCATGGTCTGGCCGACAAGGCCGAACTCGACCACGGGACAGTAGTCCTTGATGTAGCGTGCATCCGATGTGCCGCCGGTCGTGGAAAGCTTCGGCACTCGGCCCGTCCGCTCCTCGATCGCCGCCGACAGCGAGGCAATCAACCGGTCGTCGCGGGTGAGGAAGACCTGGCTCGGCCGCTCGGCCCAGACGATGTCGTAGCGCGCCGACAAACGATCGGGCCGGAGCGTGGCGCTTGTCGCGCCGGCATTGAGGCGGCGGACGATCTCGTCCTGGATGGCGTCGGTCGTGCGGCTGTCATTGTGGCGGATGTTGAAGGAAAAGGTGACCCTGGCCGGGATGACATTGGTGGCCTTGTTGCCGGTGTCGATGCTGGTCACTTCAAGATTGGACGGCTGGAAATCCGCCGTGCCGGTATCGAAGGGCGGATCCATCAAAGCCGCCGCCATGGCAAGGGCGGATCGCACGGGATTGTCCGCCAGATGCGGATAGGCGACATGGCCCTGCACGCCATGAACGGTGACCGTGCCCGAAACCGAACCACGACGGCCGATCTTGATCATGTCGCCGAGTTGATCGGGGTTGGTCGGTTCGCCGACGAGGCAGGCATCCCAGCGCTCGCCCTTCGCATGCGCCCATTCGAGCAGCTTGATCGTGCCGTTGATCGAGGGGCCTTCCTCGTCGCCGGTGATCAGGAACGAGACCGAACCCTTGGGCGCGCCATGCTTTCCGATGTAGCGGGCAATTGCGGCCGCGAAGCAGGCGATGCCGCCCTTCATGTCCACCGCGCCGCGGCCATACATCATGCCGCCGTCGATTTCCGCGCCGAAGGGCGCGTGGGTCCAGGACTTCTCGTCGCCCACCGGCACGACATCGGTATGGCCGGCGAACATCAGATGCCGCCCGGATGTGCCGATCCGGGCGTAGAGATTCTCAATGTCGGGCGTGCCCTTCTCGGTCGCGGTCACGCGATCGACCTTGAAACCAAGCGGTTCGAGCATTGTTTCGACCGCCGATAGTGCGCCGCCTTCGGCAGGCGTCACGGAGGGGCAGCGGATGAGTGTCTGGAGATTGGCAACGGGATCGGTCGTCATGATGTGAGAGCGATACCCGATCGGCCAAAAACTGTCACGGGGAAAATCGGCTTTCATTTCGGGCGATTGGGATAATCGCCGAAGTCGTTGGGCGGCCCGGATGGCCAGAACAGGAAGCAGATCAACGCGAAGAAACTGACCACTGGCACGAAGATCAGAAAGGCAAGCAGGCCGGGATAGCCCATATCATGCACGCGCTTGATGGTGAGCATGATCATCGAGACGAAGGTCAGGAGGCTGACGACAATCAGCCCGAGCGTGGCCAGTACGATCAGCGCATCACTGTGCAGCCTCTCGCCGGCGAACATCTGCGACACGGCGATCATTTGAAGTGCCATCCAGAAGAGCAGCGCCATGATATAAGGCTGCCGGGATATGCGCCCGGACGGGCTGAAGAACAACCACCCCATGCCGGGAGCGCGGTCCATGTCAGAGCCCGTATCCGAATACGGCCGATATCCTGTATTTGCCTTTCACCTTGGAGAAGCAGATATGGTTCTGGGAGAGCCCAAGCGAGTCCTCGCGGTCCGGCATATAGCCGTTGATCTGGTCAGATGTTTCATAATATCCCGAGCCCTCCGGCGCGGTGGGATCGAAATTGAACATCAGCAGCGTGCGGGCCGGAACCAGCAATGCCGCGGCCGCACTGCCCGGCCGAAGTTCCAGCCTCACATCTTCGCTAAAGAAGCGCAAGCTGTAAGCATTGAGATCGAAGCGACGGGCGAATGCCGCGGCAGCGGCCTGATCGACCTCGTATCGCGCCGGGGCACAGATCGAGCCCGGCGCCTCGGCGAGTGTGCCGAACGTTCCGCCTTCCGGTATCAGATCGGCGATCTGCCGCATCGCCTGGAGACGATAATCCGGCACTTTCATGCCTGCAGCCAGTTCACCCTGCTCGATCATCGCATCCGCCACGCCGCTCAGATAGTTCCGGGTAAGATCGGCGCCCTTGTTCCATGGCTGGAAGGGATCGAGGCCGCGCTGGAATACGCTGACCTTGCTTGCGAAGAAGCCCTCGACTTTCTTGATATTGGCTTTCTTGGCCGTCGCGGCGACTGCGCGGAGCGCGGCCACGGTTGCCAGCAGCTCAGGATTCGGCTGCACGGGGTCCGCATCCGTTACCATCAGACTCGCGGGATGGGCCAGAGATGGCGCCATGAGACCCAGGGCAAGGCAAAACGTCCGAACGATGGTATGCATCAGTCCCCCGTAAGCTATAGCTCAGATGTGTCACGCAAGTTGCGCGAGCGTCAACGGCATTCAGGGCTTATAGCCCATAATCGTCGTGATCCTGTATTGCCTATCCACCTTGCCGAAGCAGACATGTTGCCGGGCGATGCTTTGCGCCCAGGTGTGATTGTAAGCATATCCCTTGATGCCCGTCGACGAAATCATCGAATGCCAATCGTCATAAGGCATATAACCACCCTGCCCGATCATGATCGTCCGTGGTGGCACGATGCCGGCAACCTCGCCCTTCATAGTCTTCTGGCGGTAGAGCACGATATCGTTCTCGAAGAAGATAAGATCGTCGAGACGTACTTTGTGAATGCGCGAGAATTTGGCCGCTGCCCGACGATCGAATTCAAGCGCGGCATTGGAGCAGATGAGGCCGGGGGCCTCGGCCATCCTGCCAAAGGGATAGTCGCGGCCGATGTAGGTCAGGACGTCCTCGATGACGGCGTCCTGCCGGTTTTCATCGGTGGTATCAGCCGAAAACACCCGGCGATTGGCGAGAATGTCGGCGGATTTCAGTAGCGGGTCCGCGTTGATGTCGGCGGCCGGTAGGAAGGCCTCGAACGGCGTTTCGCGTTTCAGGAAGGTTTTCACCGTCGGCGCGAACATTGCGTTGATCGACGTGCGATCATGGCCCTCGCTACCGGTGATCAGCGTTTCAAAACCGTCCATGAATCTCAGGAATTCCGCGTCCGGCTTCACGACATTGGTATAGCTGATCGGGATGCCATCTTTTGCAAAGCACGCTGTCGCCGCCAGGGTCAGTACCAGCACAATCACTATCGATTTCAATATCCATCTCCCCATCTTCAAGGGAAGGACGGATCGGCGTCGATGGATATTCCTTCCGGGCGCCAGAATGCGAAATCGGTCTTCGCGCGTTCCGGCGTGTCCGGATATCAGTCGCGTAGCAGCTCGTTGATGCCGGTCTTGGATCGGGTCTGCTCATCGACGCGCTTGACGATGACCGCGCAGTATAGGTTGGGCGCGGGCTGCCCGTTGGGCATTTCCTTGCCTGATGCCATGGAGCCGGCGACGACCACCGAATAGGGCGGCACTTCGCCATATGTGACCTCGCCCGTGGCGCGATCGACGATCTTGGTCGACTTGCCGATGAACACGCCCATGCCGAGCACCGATCCTTCGCGCACGATGCAGCCTTCCACGACTTCGGAACGGGCGCCGATGAAGCAGTTGTCCTCGATGATGGTCGGGCCAGCCTGGAGCGGCTCGAGCACGCCGCCGATGCCGACGCCCCCCGAGAGATGCACATTGGCGCCGATCTGGGCGCAGGAGCCGACCGTGGCCCAGGTATCGACCATGGTATTGGCGCCGACATAGGCGCCGAGATTGACGAAGGAGGGCATCAGGATCGCGCCCGGCGCGATATAGGCCGAACGGCGCACGACGGCGCTCGGCACGGCGCGGAAGCCGGCCTTTTCGAATTCGTGTGCGCTCCAGCCGTCGAACTTGGAGGCGACCTTGTCCCACCAGACCGCATCGCCCGGGCCGCCCTTGATGATCTGCATAGCGTTGAGGCGGAAGGAGAGCAGCACGGCCTTCTTCAGCCACTGGTGAACGGTCCATGTGCCGTCCTCGCCGCGCGAGGCCGCACGGGCCTTGCCGCTGTCGAGAAGATTGAGCGCTTGCTCGACTGCATCGCGGACTTCGCCGCGGGTCGAGACATTGACATTCTCGCGATCCTCGAAGGCTGCGTCGACGATGCGTTCGAGCGAGGCAAGATCGGTGGCGTTCATGTCAATTCCTTAAACTTTGAAGGATTATTCTGGTCGAAAGAATGCGGCCTATCGGCCGGCTCTATAGCGGATGGAAATGACGATGGCAAAGGGGAAAACCGACAGTTTAAGGCGCAAGGACGGTGCCTGGGCGCCTCTGGAAAGCAACCGCGCGGACAAGCGGCGCGCGGCCCGCGTGCCGGATACGCCGCAGACGCTTTCGCCCTCCTACAGGCTTGCCTATGCGGACCCCGATTTTCTCTGCAGCGAGGAACTCCGGCCGCTACGGTTGCAGCTCGAACTGATGAAGGTCGAGATGGCGCTCTCGGATCGCGATATCCGTTCGACCGTTGTACTCTTCGGTGGTGCGCGCATCCCAGCGCCGGGTCAAGCTGCGTGGGCGGCGCGCAACGAGGTGCAGAAACGCAATCTCGAGGCGGCTTCGATCTACTATGACGAGGCGCGCCAGTTCGCCCGGCTATGCTCGCAATGGTCGGCCGAGTATGATCATCGCGAATATGTCGTCGTCACCGGCGGCGGGCCGGGCGTGATGGAGGCGGGCAATCGCGGAGCCAGCGACGAGGGCGCGCCGAGCGTCGGGCTCAATATCGTGCTGCCGCACGAACAGGCGCCCAACATCTATGTGACGCCCGATCTGTCGTTCAATTTCCACTATTTCGCGATCCGCAAGATGCATTTCATGATGCGGGCCAAGGCGATCGCGGTCTTCCCCGGCGGTTTCGGCACGCTGGACGAGTTCTTCGAGGCCGTCACGCTGATCCAGACCGGGCGCATGGCGCGCATCCCGATCCTGATGTTCGGCGCGGAATTCTGGCGGAAGGTGATCAATTTCGAGGCGCTGGCCGAGTTCGGCACCATTGCGCCCGAGGATGTCCGTCTGATCGAGTTCGTCGATACGGCCCAGGAGGCCTTCGATATCGTCAAGGCCTATTACGCCGAAGAGCCGGCATGAAAAAGCCGCCCGTCGAAAAACGGGCGGCTCGGATATCAGAAGCGATTTTCGATCAGCGCGTGAAGTCGGCTTTCGTGATGTAGCCGTCGCCATCCTTGTCGCGCTTCTTGAACATGCGCGCAGAGACGTTCGAAAGCTCGCTCTCGGAAAGCTTGCCATCGCCATTGGCGTCGATCTTGTCGAAGCGCTTGGAGATCTTCTTGGCCGGAAATTTCACGAAGTGAATGCGGCCTTCGCCGGCGGCTTTCGCCTGCTTGCGGTGGGCCTTCATCGTCGCCTTGGCATTGGAGACTTCGCTTGTGCTCAGCGCGCCGTCCTTATCCGTGTCGAGCGCCACGAAAGTCACGGCGAGGCCGCGCGCCATTTCGCTCTCGGAGATCTTGCCGTCGCCATTGATATCGGCGCGCTTGATCATGCGATTGATGCGCTTTTCCTTCTTGGCGGGATCCTGGGCGGCGAATGCGGGCGCGGTTGCGGTGACGGCAAAGACGCCGGCGATAGCAACAATGAGTGCGGTCTTGATTTTCATGTCTGGGCCTTTCAGTCGATAGAGCAAGTCTATCCATAAACGCAGCAGTTGCTGCATGGTTGCTTCCTCTGGGCCGGCGGCGGGAACGCGAGACGATCGACCGGTCTGCCTGCCAAAGTTGCCCTGATATAGGAACTGCGGCCTGAACGCGGGCTGAACACCGGGTTCATCTAATGGTGGCGTTTTATTTTCAGCTATTTCGAGGTTCTGAACAACCGCACGGGCTTGCCAGGCGCGCGTGCAATAATACCCTTTGCTTCAAGATCGAGCTGGACGGCCTTGAGCCACCATCCGGCTTTTTCGCCGCCGGGGAAATACTCCTCGGACAGGTGCCGCAGGAGTGCATCCTTGGCCTCGGCCACCGTCAGGCCGGGCGCATCCGCCGGCAGAACTGCCATCAGCGCCTCGCGCATCGCCATGTATTTGGCGCGGTTCACACGCTCGGTGTGGTGCGGCGAGGTGATGCTCTCGATCGTGATCTTGTCATCGGTGTCAGGCATGAATCTCTCCATTGACTGATATCTTCGGGCTCTTGAACCCCATCGCGATCCAGGCGCCGAGAAGCCTCGCGTAAAATTTCGCGGTTTGCAGTGTGCCGCTGGGGACGTCGCCTTCAAGGGCCGCGCCTTCCGGCGGCCGGTCGCCCGTCATCGTGCGTATTTCGAGTGGCGGTAGCGTCCCCTCGGGCCACAGCCCCGCATAGAGGCTGAGCCAGTGGCCGCTTTCGAATTCCAGGAAGACCGGCGTGTTGCAGCAGTTGGCAATCACGCGGCGGGTCTTGGATGCCGGCGTCAGGCGGAACTCCCTGAGCAGCTCGGCGCCTTGGGTGAAGCGAATGCGATCCTTGCGATAGAGCACGAATTGCGTGCCGCCGTTCGGTTCGAGAATCGGATGGGAAACGGGTAGCTTGTCGAGCCTGGCGCCCGCCTCGCGGCAGCTGTTGCAATGGCATTCGGTGCTGATGATCGGCGTGCGCTCGACTTCGAGATGGACCTTTCCACAGGCGCAGGCGAGTTGGAAACCTGGTGTCATGCCAATACCTCCTCCGTATCGGGGCAGTTGAACAGAAGCCGGATGTACCGGTCGAGATGGTCGAGGCTTTCGCGTGCCAAGGCAGCGTTGTTCCCCGCCTTGGCAAGCACGAAAGCGCCCTGGATTACCGTCTGCGTATGGCGCGCCAGGCTTTCGGCTGTCCAGCCGCCGCCCGATATGCCTCTATGTTTCATCGCAGCGCCGATATCCGCTTCGAGCGTCGCGGCATGGCTGAAAATGCTGTTGCCGCAGGCATCGCGAATGGCCGGCGAGGTCGCATAGACCTCCTGCACCATGGTGCCGACCAGGCAGGTGAAGTCCGCTAGTTCCCCTGAAATGATCGACTTCCGGAAGGCGACATAGGCGAGCACGCGATCGAGCGGATCATTTGACGCATGATAGGGTGCTGCGGCAAAGAATGCCGACGTCGTCTCGGTCCAATGTTCGGCGGCCGCGACGCCGAGCGATTCCTTGGTCTTGAAGTGATGGAAGTACGAGCCCTTGGTCACCGAGGCGGCTTGGCAGAGATCGTCCACCGAAGCTGCGGCGAAACCCTTGGCGAGGATCGTCGTTTGGGCGGCATCGAGCAATCGTGCCTTGGCGTCGCCGCGTTCGGGATGATGTTTTGTCGGTCTTGGCATAAGCAATACATACCGTACGTACGGTATGTATTGCAAGCGAAAATTTTGAGAGACACCGCGGCCCGTGTCGCGAGCGCCGCTTTGTCACTCTGATGCCTAGAGAATCGCCTTCAGGAAATCCGAGAGCTTGCTCGTGACGAAGTCGACGTTTCCGTCATCGTCGTTGTGCTCCTCCCAGCGTTCCAGCCCCTTGTATCCGGGCTCGGGAAGGATCAGCACCGTCTTCATGCCGAGCAGCCTGGGCACGATGAGATTGCGCGGCAGGTCCTCGAACATGGCCGCATGCCTGGTATCGACACGATGGAGGCTGGCGAACTTGTCGTAGGTGGCATTGGCGGGCTTGGGCACGAAATCGGCCGCGACGATATCGAAGATATCCTCGAAATGATCGAGCACGCCGAGCGCGCGGGCCGCCGCCTCGGCATGTTTCACCGTGCCGTTGGTGAAGATGAACTTGCGGCCCGGCAGCGCCTTGATCGCATCGGCGAGATCGGCATCCGCGAGCACCGGCGAATAGTCGATCTTATGCGCGGCATCGAGAAAATGATGCGGATCGACCCCGTGATGGTGCATCAGCCCAGCCAGCGTCGTGCCGTGCTCGTGATAGTATTTCTTCTGCAGCGCACGCGCCTCGTCATAGTCGAGACCCAGGAGGTCGGCGACATAGGACGTCATGTTCTTGTCGATCTGCGCGAAGAGATCGACATGATGCGGATAGAGCGTGTTGTCGAGATCGAACACCCAGTCGGTCACATGGGCGAAATCGGCCTTCGATGGAAGCGAGGTCTCAGCGGTCATGGGCGTGGGGTAGGACGGCGGCAGGCGTTTGGCAAGGGGGAATGCGCCAGCATTGAATCCCGCCGCGGCGCCAAAGTCTTTATCGACCTGTCCGCCTCGGAAAAAATCCGCTATCAGCAGATCGGGACCGGACAATCTTGGGGAACGGGATGGCAGAGATCAACAGGAGTTTGGCGTTCTGGAGATCGTTTCCGATCTTCGAGGATTTTTCCTCGGAGATGATCGATGAGATTATCGGCATGGTGCGGTTGCGCCACTGGCCGACCGGCACCGTGATCTTCCAGCGTGGCGACAAGGGCAACTACATGATCCTGCTGACCAAGGGGCGGATCAAGGTGTCGCTGTTCACCACGCATGGCAAGGAACTGTCGCTGCGTCATTTCGAGCCTGGGGCGCTTATCGGCGAAATGTCGGTGCTGGACGGAGAGCCCCGGTCGGCGGATGCCACCGCCACGGTCGCCAGCGAAGGCTATGTCATCGGCCAACACGAGTTCCGCGCGTTCATGGACAGCAGCAGACAGGCAAGCAACGCGGTCGTGAATTTCCTTTGCAAGCGACTGCGCGAAACGAACCAGCAGTTGGAGACCATCGCGCTTTATAATCTCGATGCCCGGGTTGCGCGCTTCCTTCTCGCATCGCTGCGCCAGATTCACGGCGACGACCTTCCCGATGAAGCGCGACTGATTCTTCCACTCAATCAAGTCGAGTTCGGCGCCATCCTTGGCGCCTCCCGGCCCCGGATCAACCGGGCCATCCTGTCGCTCGAGGTGGTCGGCGCGATCAAGCGCAAGGGCACGATTATAGATTGCAATGTCGCACGCCTTGAAAAGATCGCGGATCCCGACGATTGAAAACCCATCTCCGGTTCCGGGCACTTGCCGTCAAGCACACGTCATGCTTGAAGTGCTCAGAGAAAGAGGGCGGCGAATAAGTGGACCACGCCGACCGTAGAAAATTCAACGCGTCAATTCGATGAAGGGCGGTCGATGGCATTTGGAACTCGGGTTGCGACAAATCTCCAACGCGCGGAATTCCGCGGCAATGCCAGCGAATATTTCGGCATCTGGATCGTCAACATCCTGCTGACGATCATCACCTTCGGCATCTATTCCGCCTGGGCCAAGGTGCGGCGCCTGCGCTACTTCCGCGGCAATACCTATCTCGACGGCCATTCCTTCGATTATCATGCGCGCGGCCTGCAGATCTTTCTCGGCCGCTTCATCGTCTTCGTCGTGATCTCGATCATCAATGTGGTCACGACGGTCTATCCGCTGCTCGGCGCGGTCACGCCCTTCCTCTTTCTCGCGGTCCTGCCCTGGTTCGTCGTGCGCAGCCTCAAGTTCAATGCGCGCGTGACGAGCTACCGCAACATCCGCTTCGATTTCATCGGCAAGCCCCTGGGCGCGTTTCTTGCCATCGTGCTTGGCAGCCTGGTCTCCGTATTTTCCCTGGGTATTCTCGCTCCCTTTGCAAGCCGCTGGTCCTATCGCTACATATTCAACAATCTGCGTTATGGCGACCGGCCGTTCGAAACCGACCCCAAGATCGGCGCCATCTATCGGGGCTGGGTCGTGCCGGCCCTCATGGTGATCATGGGGCTGCTGCTCTCGGCGGCGATTGCCTGGATGGTCATCTGGCCAATGGTGCTGCAGGCCTCTGGCGAAATGAGCAACCAAAGCAATGAGGCGCAGATGGTTCTGACGATCCTCGCGCTTTATGCAGTGTTTATCCCCATCATCCTCGTCTTCGTCGTCGCCGGCTTCGTCTATCGCGTCGTCGTCCGCAACGTGGTGATGAATTCCACGCTTTTCGACAAGGTGCATCCGCTCTACAGCGACCTGTCGCGCGGGCGGTATTTCTGGATCGTCTTTTCCAATTTCATCGTCACCGTCCTGACGCTTGGCCTGATGCGGCCTTGGGCTGCAGTGCGCGAAGCGCGCTATGTGGCGGAGCACAGCGGCATCATCCCGCAGGGCGAGATCGGCGAAATCATGGCCTCGATCCAGGCCACCGGCTCGGCGATCTCGGCCGAATACACTGACATGGAGGGCATGGATTTTGGCTTCTGACGGAGTGGAAATCGCCAAGGGGACCTGGCATCCGCCGCAATCCAATGCGGCGGTGCCGGCGACACTTCTCGCCGATGCAGCAAAGCTCTCGATCCGACTCGATGACGGCGCGATTGTCTGCCGCGACGAGCTTCAGTCGGTCAGGATCTCCGATCGCATCGGCAGCATCCCCCGCCGCGTCACGCTCTACAACGGTTCGATGTTCGAAACCCCTGACAACAATGCCGTCGACGAGCTGCTGAAAGCGCACAGGGCCGATCGCACGGGCTGGATCGCGGAACTCGAACAGTTCCGGCCACGGCTGATCGGTTTCGTCGTGCTGGTCTTCCTGCTGGCGACGCTGATCTACCGCTATGCCCTGCCCGCTCTGGTGGAAGTCGCCGTGCTGGTGACGCCGCCGGCCGTGCCGGTCTGGCTTTCCCAAGGCACGCTCGCCTCGCTGGACCAGACCATGCTGTCTGCGAGCAAGCTACCGCTGGCCGAACAGCAGAAGATCCGCGCCGGTTTCGATGAGATCGCCGGCTTTTCGACACGCGGCAAGGCGAACTACAATCTCAACTTCCGCGACGGCGGCTTCATTGGGCCGAACGCGTTCGCGCTACCTGACGGCACGCTCGTCATCACCGATGCGCTTGTGGAGATGGCCAAGGGCGACATGGAAATGATCCTCGGCGTGCTGGCCCACGAGATCGGCCATGTCGAGAAGAACCATTCGCTCCGGCAGATGTATCGCGCCGCCGGCCTTGCCGGACTGATCATGCTGATCGCGGGCGATGTCGGCTCCGGCGGCGAGGAGGTGCTGACGGATGGCGCAGCCCTGCTCTCGCTCTCCTATTCGCGCAGCGCCGAGAGCGAGGCCGACCGTGTCTCGGTGGATCTGATGTCCAAGGCCGGCCACGACCCGGCCGCGATCGGCCGGTTCTTCAAGCTGCTCGAGGAGAGGCTCGGCGACAAGGGCAGCACCAGCATGCTGTCGACCCATCCCGGCACGCCCGAGAGGCGCAAGCAGATCGATGAGTGGGCGAAGGAAGTTGGCGGAGCTCAATAACCCAAAACTCTGCGGCATCTGCCGCCGGCTGCTCGATATTCCGGGCCATCCGATGTCTGTCGACTGCGGCGGCGATTGCTGGGCTGCATCGGTGAGATCGAGGCCGATATGGGGTATGAACCGTCGATAGAGGCTGTGCAGCAGGAAATCCGCCAAGGCTGGCGCGAGGAAGACGGGACCGCGAAGCGGCCCCGTTCCTGAGACGGAACTTACTCCGTAGCACCCTCGTTGAAGCCGACCTTGTCGACAAGTTCCGAAGCCTGCTTGCGGTTCTTGGCGATCTCCGTCAGCGGCAGCGGATCGGGCTTGATGGCGCCGAAGCTCTTGACGATGGCCGATGGCTCGGCTCCCGGCAGGACGGGATATTCGTACACCTGCTCGGCATATATCTTCTGCGCTTCGCCTTCCGACAGGAATTGCATCAGCTTCAGAGCATTGTCCTTGTTGGGCGCGTTCTTCGCCATGGCCATGCCTGATATGTTGACATGGGTGCCACGGTCAGCGGTGTTAGGGAAGATCACGCGCAGCGAATTCGCCCAGTCCTTCTGCTCCGGTTCCTTGTCGTTGTTCAGCATCACGCCGACATAATAGGTGTTGCCGATGCCGAGGTCGCATTCGCCGGCGAAGATCGCCTTGGCCTGGCTGCGGTCGGAACCATTCGGCTTGGTGACGAGATTGTTCTTGAGGCCGGTCAGCCACTTCTCGGTATAGTCGGCGCCGTGATGGGCGATCATCGAGGCGAAGAGGCCGATATTGTACGAGTGCTGGCCATCACGCATGCAGATCTTGCCCTTCCATTTGGGATCGGCCAGCTCTTCATAGGTGATCGCCGTTTCCTTGACACGTTCCTTGGAGGCATAGACTACACGGCCGCGCGTGGTCAGGCCGAACCAATTGCCCTCGGGATCGCGGAAGTTGGCCGGGATATCCTTGTTGATGATGTCGTCCTTGACAGTCTGGGTGACGCCGCCTTCCTTGGCCTCGGTCAGCCGGGCGATATCGACGGTGAGGATGACGTCTGCCGGCGAATTCTCGCCTTCGGCCGTCATACGCTCGACGAGGCCCTTGTCGAGGAAGAGCACATTGGTCTTTATGCCGGTTTCCTTGGTGAAGGCGTCGAGCAGCGGCTGGATGAGTTCAGGCTGGCGATAGGAATAGATGTTTACCTCGCCGTCGGCCAGAGCAGGAAACGCGCTGCCAAAAAGGGTAAGTGTCGTGGCGAACGAGACGATTGCAGTAGCCTTTTGCATGGTTTCCTCCGAAACTTGAGCTAATTTGTGTACTTTCGTGCTGTAACATGCGCAGGCCAATATGAGTCAATGCCAAACTGGACATTAACATGAATGTGATTTTCAGCTTTTTGGAATTGTTCCAAACTACGGAACGGTCTATATAGGCTGCGACAAATCCTTGAGGAGACTGGCATGCGGCTGACGAAGCAGACGAATTACGCAGTGCGCATCATGATGTATTGTGCCGCAAATGGCGGGAAGCTCAGCCGTATTCCCGAGATTGCCAAGGCTTATAACGTTTCCGAGCTTTTCCTGTTCAAGATCCTGCAGCCGCTGCACAAGGCTGGTCTCGTCGAGACGCTTCGCGGCCGCAATGGCGGCGTGCGCCTGGGGCGTGCCGCCGACAAGATTACCCTGTTCGACGTCGTCCGCGTCACCGAGGAGAGTTTCTCGATGGCCGAATGCTTCGATGAAGGCGCGCAGGATTGCCCGCTGATCGATAGCTGCGGCCTCAATTCGGCTCTCCGCCGCGCGCTCAACGCCTTCTTCGACGTGCTGTCGGACTACACGATCGACGACCTGGTCAAGGCACGTCCGCAGATCCACATGCTGCTCGGCCTCGAAGTTCCCACCACCGTCGCGGCGTAAGGCGTTCTTGAACGCAAGCAGAGCGCAAATCCTCTGGCAATTTCATATCCGATGTTCTAATCGATTGAAAAACACATCGAATGGGAGGCTCCGGATATGATCCTGTGCTGCGGGGAAGCGCTGATCGACATGCTGCCGCGTCAATCGACGCTCGGCGAAAATGCCTACGCACCATATGCCGGCGGCGCGATCTTCAACACCGCGATCGCGCTTGGCCGGCTTGGCATGCCGACCGGCTTTTTCACAGGTCTTTCCGACGACATGCTGGGCGACGTGCTGCGCGAGACGCTCGCCGCCGCCAATGTCGATTTCAGCTTCTGTGCGATTTCGGCGCGGCCGACGACGGTGGCCTTCGTCAAGCTCGTCAACGGTTCGGCAACCTATGCCTTCTACGACGAGGGCACGGCCGGCCGGATGATCACAACGGACGACCTGCCAGTGCTTGGCGACAATATCGAGGCCATACATTTTGGCGCGATCAGCCTGATCCCCGATCCCTGTGGCGGTACTTACGAAGCGCTGCTTGCCCGCGAGCGCGAGGCCTGCGTCATCTCGCTCGATCCCAACATCCGGCCCGGCTTCATCAAGAACAAGCAGTCCCATCATGACCGCATCATGCGCATGGCCGCGCAATCCGACATCATCAAATTCTCCGACGAGGATCTGGAATGGTTCGGCATGAGCGGCGACCATGATGCGCTTGCCGCACAGTGGCTGAATATCGGCCCGAAGCTGGTGGTGATCACCAAGGGCGCCGACGGTGCCGTAGGCTATACCAGGAATATGAAGGTCGATGTGCCGAGCGAGCGCGTTGACGTGGTCGACACGATCGGCGCCGGCGACACATTCGATGCCGGCGTTCTGGCGTCGTTGCGGCGCGACGGCCTGCTCACCAAGTACCACGTGGCAAATCTCGACCAGAAGGCCATACGCAATGCCCTGGCTTTTGCCGCGAAGGTCGCAGCGGTGACCGTCTCCCGGGCGGGCGCAAACCCGCCCTGGGCGCATGAAGTGGGACTTTGAGCCCGTCGTTCAGGGAACGCGGCCCCAGCCGAGCAGCTTGTCGATCTGGCCAAGCGTGTACGTATAGCGCCTTACGACCGATTTGAACGGCCCCTTGTTGCCTTCGATGGTTGTCACGATGCCATTTTCGTAAGCCTCGACGATGCCGATATGTCCCATCCAACCAGTCATTGAACCGCGCCAGAAGACAAGGATGTCCCCCGGCTTCGGCGGATTGTCGAGGCTTGCAGTGTAAGTCCAGTTCTTAGCCTTGAACTTGGCCAAGGTGTCTCGCGCGCCAGCCGTGGCTGCATAGGGCATGTGCCCGGGATTGCCGTCGTGGAAGCAAAAGGAGACGAAGGAGGCGCACCAGCTGTCACCCTCGCTTGCCCCGCCCACATCGTGATACTTCTTGACGGCCGGCCCTTTGTTGTCCCCGGTCGTCTCCCCATTGCCGATCTCCCGCCTCGCGACCTGCAAGGCATTCCACGCCACTTGCGAGACGCCAGCCGGCTTGGCGTTGTTGCCCGGAGACGGGAGTGCTGGGATTGCCGGCATCTGAATCTTGCCGAGCGCCACATCAAGTGCCCAGCGCGTCAGAGGCCCGACCTGACCGTCCACCTTGAGCGGCAGGAGATTGGGGCCGATATTCTGCGATTGAAACGCCATTACCGCATTCTTGATCGACGATGTGAAGGCGTTTCCGTTGGTGCTGCTCGGCTTGAGGCCGATGGACGTCAGATCATTGATAAGCTGGAGTACCTCTATTACCACCATTCCCAATTTCAACAACGCGACCATGATTCTTCTCCCCTGAAGAGAAAACAGCCTCACGCGGCGCAGCAGTGCGGCGCAGTTCAGCTTGTGTTTCAACAATTTGGGTTGGTCCGGACCCCCGAGAAATACACTGACACGTTTATTTAAAATTGCAAATATTTTTTAATGCAACCATTTTCTCCGACCGCACCTCTTGCTGGTAGCAGACGGTAGAAGTGACAGGGAGGTGGCTCGAGTCTTCAGAATTCCACTTCGAGTTCGATAATCTCGTCGGCCTCGGCCGTGGCGCCGTCGGCCCATTCCTTCATCAGATCCCAATCAAGCACCATGTCGCGATAGGTGACGAGCGCCGGTGGCAGATCGACGGCGTAAGTGAGGAAGCGCGAACAGACAGGCGCATACATGGCGTCGGCCACCGTCGGCTTGTCGCCGAACAGCCAGGGACCACCATAGGCATCGAGACATTCCTGCCAGATTTCCTTGATCCGCTCGATGTCGGGGCGAGCGCCGGTGAAGACCTTGAAGGTTTCGTGCCGGGCCTTGATATTCATCGGCAGCGCCGAGCGCAGGTTATGGAAGCCCGAATGCATCTCGCCGCTCACAGCGCGGCAATGTGCACGCGCCACAGCATCCTTAGGCAGAAGTGCCTTTCTCGGAAAGGCTTCGTTGAGATATTCGGCGATCGCCAGTGTATCCCAGACAGGCACGTCCTTGTGCGTCAGCCTCGGCACGAGCACCGAGGGAGAGAGCAGGAGCAATTCCCGCCGGGCCTTGGGGTCATCGAGATCGACCGGCACTTCCTTGAATTCCAGCGCCGCCATCTTGCACAGCAGCCAGCCGCGCAGCGACCAGGAGGAGTAATTCTTCGAGGAGATCGTAAGCGTCGTTTCCGGCATTTTCGGCTTATCCTGAGCAGGATGCTGCGACCGCGATATATTATCTGGTCAGCCGGGAAAAAATGCACTAGTTTTTCGCATTGCACAATGAAAAAGCGCGGCGGGGCGGCTCATGCTTTACCAAGTCTACCAGCTTCAGGATGACTTTGCCGCGACCTGGCGCCTTTGGGGCCGATCCATGCTGGGTCTGTTGAGCACAGGCCTTACGGGCACCAAGCGATATTTCGCCGGCGAATATTTTGCCGCGCTGGAAATGATCTCCCGCTTCCAGCTGACCCATACGCGGCCGGATTTCGCGATTGCGAAGGTTTTGAGCGGCAATAGCGAAGCCGAGGTCACCGAGCATGTGGCGCTCGAACTCCCCTTCGGCAAGCTGCTGCATTTTTCCAAGGATATCGAAACGCCGCAGCCGAAGGTGCTGGTGATCGCGCCGCTGTCCGGCCATTTCCCCACGCTGCTGCGCGGCACGGTGGCGACTCTGCTGCGCGATCACGATGTCTATATCACCGATTGGACCAATGCCCGCGACGTGCCGGTCGCGGCGGGAAAATTCGGCGTAGAGGACTATGTCGAATATATCATCCGTTTCCTCGAGGCGATCGGGCCGGGCGCGCATATCCTTGCCGTCTGCCAGCCCTGCGTCCAAGGGCTTGTCGCCACATCAGTCATGTCGCAACAGAACCATCCCTGCACGCCGCGTTCGATGACGCTGATGGCGGGTCCGATCGATCCGCGCGAAAGCCCGACCGAAGTCAATGAATTCGCGGTCTCCAAGTCGCTCGGCTGGTTCCAGACCTCGGTGATCTCGACCGTGCCGTATCGTCATGCCGGCGGCGGCCGACGCGTCTATCCCGGCTTCCTGCAACTCACTGCTTTCATGGCCATGAACATGGACCGCCACCGCAACGCCCACAAGAAGCTGTTCGACCATCTGGCCAAAGGCGAGGTGAAGGAAGCCGAGAAGATCAAGACCTTCTACGACGAGTATTTCGCCATCCTCGACCTGACCGAAGAATTCTATATCGAAACGATCGACCGCATCTTCCAGAAAGCGGAACTCGCCACCGGCGATTTCATGTATCGCGGCACGAAAGTCGATCCCGGCGCCATCCGCCGCACCGCGCTGCTGACCGTCGAAGGCGGCCGCGACGACATCTGCGCGCTCGGCCAGACCGCCGCGGCGCACGAACTCTGTTCGTCATTGCGCCCGCATCTCAAGCGACATCACCTGCAGGCCAATGTCGGCCATTACGGCGTCTTCAACGGCCGCCGCTGGGAGAACGAGATTTATCCTGTTGTGCGCAACCACATACTAGCGATGGAATAGCGCCCGGGCCACAAACCCTACATCATATCCCGCGGCACGGTCTTCTCGAACAGCTTCTCGAAGAACTGCTTGTCTCCGTCATAGGCCTTCACCTCGGCGCTGATCACCCAGTCCTCCGCCGTGCAGGTCATGCGCACGCTGGAAACCGTGCGGACGAACCAGCCGTCGCGCGCCATGTCGCAGACCCAGTTCGCCTCGCCCGACATCGAGAGCGGGTCACCCGCCGTGATCGACCATTCCTCTTCGCGGATCTGGCGCGTGGCGAGCCCCGTGCCGGGATGTTCGTGGCGGCCGGTATCCTCATGAATGCGGTAGACGGTGCGCGCCGTGGAAAGCTCGCGGGTAACGTTGCGACGCGTCGCCGATGGGATCTGTTCGAGATAGACCGGCAGCGGATCGGAATTTTCCGGTTCCTTCATCTCGATCCTGTCGGTCGCACCGAGCTTCGGCATGGCAAGCGCGATTGAGCCGGTCTCGATGGTGAGCGCGGCATCATGGGGCGGCGGCAGTATTATCGGCCAATAGGATGTCGACAGCGACAGCCGCATCCTGTGCCCCGGCGCGAAGCGGTAGCCGCATGCATCGAGTTCCATCTCGATCTCGGTCTTCTCGCCTGGCACCAATGGCTCCGGATGTTCGTTGGATTTGCGATGCGCGAGGTTCAGCACGCCGAATGAGACGCGCAGGGCCGAGCCATCCGGATGCACATCGACGATACGGGCGCAGAGATTGGCGAGCGGCGCATCCGAACTCAGCATCAGTTTCAGCCTCGGCATGCCGAGATAATCGACGGCTTCGGTGAGAATGGCCGTCTCGAAAACCAGCGAGCCGGCATCGTCGCCGCGCTGATCGACCGCCATTTCGGCGTCCGGCTTGAGCGTGAAGAATTCGCCTGAGGAGGTTCCGGTGTCGAGCGGTGACTGGAGATGGACCGCGCCGACGCCCCCCATGCCCTTTCCTAGCTTGCCATCGGCGCCGACATGGAAGAGATCGGCGTCCGGCGCCACCCAAGTGTCCTTGGCAACCCAGAAGCCGGGATCGAAATCGCGGCGCACGGCGGGCTTGACGGCATCCATGATATAGGCGCGCACCTGAGGCAGGTTCTCGGCGCCATTCTCCTCGCCGCGCAGCCAGCGGTTCCACCAGCGGATCGCCTCGCCGAGGAAATCGACGCGCGGCTTCGGCCAGGCAAAATGCGGATATTTATGCACCCACGGACCGATAATGGCCTTGGACTTTTCGCCGAGGCCGGACACAGCCTTCAGCGGCGTGTTGCGATAGCCGTCGGCCCAGCCGGCGATCACCAGCGCGGGAATTTCGACATCGGAAAAATTCTCGGCGATGGAGCCGTGCTTCCAGAAATCATCGCGGCGCTGGTGCTGCAGCCATTCCTCCATGAAGAAGGGCTCGGCTTCGAGCCGCTCCTGCCACATGTCGCGCCAACGGTTTCCCGTCAGCGCCGGGTCTGGAGAACGGGATTGATAGGCCAGCATGGTCCCGGCCCAGGAAAGCTGGGCGGAGAGATGCGCGCCGTTCTTGTAGTGGATATCGTCATTGTAGCGATCGACGGTCGAGGCGATCGAGATCACCGCCTTCAGCGCTTTCGGACGAAGGGCGGCCACCTGCAGGCAATTGAAGCCGCCCCAGGAAATCCCCATCATGCCGACCGAGCCATTCGACCAGGGCTGGGCCGCGATCCATTCGATCAGTTCGACGGCATTTGCGAGCTCAAGAGGCGTATATTCGCCATCGATCACGCCATCGGATTCGCCCGAGCCGCGGATATCGACGCGCACGCCGGCGATGCCTGCCGCCGCGAACACCGGATAGGTCGATTCGTCGCGCGGGCTGGTTCCGTCCCGCTTGCGATAGGGCAGGAATTCGAAGACCGCCGGGACCGGATCGGCCTCGGCATTGTCGGGCATCCAGATGCGGGCAGCAAGCCTTGTGCCGTCCTTCAAGGTGATCCACTGGTTTTCGATCGTGGTGAAGGAACGGTCGGTCATGTTGGCTCTCTGCTCGATATTCGGCTGCCCCTCATCCGCCTGCCGGCATCTTCTCCCCGTAAACGGGGGGAAGGGACCAGTGGCAATATTGGTGCCTCTAGCGTCCCCTCTCCGCGTTTTTCACGGGGACAGGGTTAGGGTGAGGGGCGATTTGTTGAAAGCAGACTAGTGGTTTGGGATAGCGTTGCAACTCGAATTGCGGCCAAATCGCAGCCCAATCGCGCCTCACCATCCCGGCTGCATCGCCCCGGCGCGCACGCGACCGGTGCGGGGGAAGACGTTGATGTCGCGGCTCATCTCGTCCTCGACCACGCTTGGCGGCGTGATGTTGTCGAGGCAGGCGCTGATATGGGCGGTGATGGCATTGGTCAACGAAGTCGACAGGCCCGGCCGCTTCATGATGCCGATCTGAACCGGCGCCAGCGGCGGGAAGCCGTCCGGCTGGCCGAGAACCTTCATGCCGGTCCGGAGCGCGGATTCCGGCAGCACCGAAACCGCCATTCCGGCGAGCACGGCGGACGCCACGACGGTCGAGGACCAACTGGTGAACAGAATCTGGTATTCGCGGCCGACCGCGTCGAGCGAGGCGCAAGCCAGACGCCGCCATTGACAATCGCGGCGACCAACCGCGAGCGGCACCGGTGAATTTTCGGGCAGCGGATGGTTGGCCGACATCACCCAGCAGAGTGGCTCGGTGCGCACCACTTCGGATTCGCGCTCCAGCGGATTGTGAGTGACGAGCGCGATATCCAGTTCGCCCCTCGACATCTTCTCGGCAAGGTCAACCGAGGGCTCGCAGACGATATAGAGTTCGACATTGGGATGCGAGCGGGCGAAGCGCTGGATAATCTCCGGCATGTAGCGGTCGGCATAATCGTCGGGCGTGCCTATGCGCAGCGTGCCCTCGAGCCGGTTGTCATCGAAGGCGGCGATGGCTTCATTGTTCAGCCGGATCATGCGGCGCGCGTAATTAAGCAGCTTCTCTCCCTCGGGCGTCAGCCGGTTACCACGGCCGTCCTTGACGAAGAGCGGCTTGCGGATACGCTCTTCCAGCCTCCGCATCTGCATGGAGACGGCAGACTGTGTCTTGAACACCCGGTCGGCGGCCTTGGTGAAGCTGCCGGCATCGGAAATGGCGACGAAGGTATGCAACTGGTCAATGTCAAGCGGTGCGGTCATGGCCAAACCTATCCATCAGAGCGATTGATGATTACCATTAGAAACATTCGTTGGACTGATCAATAGATTTCTTGCATATTTTCAGCATCGAAAGCGATGGCTCTTGCCGAGAACAACACGGCCCGGGCGCCAAGGAGAAACCAATGTCCATCTGTGAAGAAGCGCCCGCAAGCGCAATTGCGGGCAGAGGAAATCTATTGTCGAAATTCAACGCAACCGCGCTTCTTTCGTGGAGCGTGGCGGCATTCGGCGCTTGGCGCAACCGACGCGCCGTTGCTGACATGCGTGACCTCGACGATGCGCAGCTTGCTGATATCGGGCTCAGCCGCCGCGACGTCGAGACCGCGCTCAGTTCGCCGATCAGCGTCGATCCGACGTTGCATCTCCTCCGGGCGCGCGAAAATCCGCTGAAGGGCGTGCGCCACAACTAATTCGTGGGGGCTCCGTCCCCACGCTTCCTGAAACTGTTCTGACCTCCCCCTCGAACCGTTTCCCCGCAGGGTGTCCGCCAAGCTACCCTGCATGACTGCCCGGTCCCGTTGCCTTCCCAAGCAACCGGCCGGGCTTTTTCTTTTCCCGTCCTGGCGTGTGCGATGCTGACAAAAGACGGCAGCGTCTCGTCGTATAACGCTTTCAGACATTCCCTGCAGCAATCGTTACCCGCGAAACAACCGGCCCAATTCTCCATCTCTATAAGCCGGACCAAGCAAAGGAGAATATCGCAATGACCATGATCACAGACACTGCTGCCCGTCCGTTCCGCGCCGCCGGCACATTCTCCGCAGCAATCGCCTATATCGCGACGATGCGCGCCAGCCGCTGCACGTTGAGAGATATCAATGCGATGGAGGATCATATCCTCAGGGATATCGGCCTCACACGCGCCGACCTGATGCGGGTCAAAGTCGCCGAGCTCGGTTCCGATCGCATGGCAATGCTGAGCCGCGCACGCGCTGGCGGCATGGCCTGACACAGAGATTCAGCCCGCCGCGAGCCCGTGGAGGCCCGGCAAGGAGATTCCAGATGACGACATTCACCGGAACACAGACGACGAGGATGACATTCCTCGAAAAGCTTTCTGCCTTCGCCGCAACGCTGGGCGCGACACGCAGGAGCCGCAACGCGGTACTCGATCTCAGCACGCTCGATGACAACATGCTGCGCGACATCGGCCTTTCCCATGCGGATCTGCTCGATTTGCGGAGCGCTCCGCTGTCTTCGGATCCCGATGCCGTGCTGCGTCGCGCGCGCATGCGCAACATGTTCTGATCAAGACGAGGGGGCGATCATTCCGGCATGGTAAATAGTGATATCTGGCCGCGAATGATCGTCTTGTAGTCGTCGAGGACGCTTGTCTTGTCCTGCCCGTCCGACAGCGCCAGCCTGACGGCCCCCGCCGTCAGCTGGAACATCAGGAATGCGACCCTGCGGAAATCCTCGTAGCGCGGCGCCGGCACGAAGGGCCGGCCGGCTTCGCAGAAGCTGTCGGCCTGCCTGCGCGTGCTCGCGACATCGAGGTGCAGCAGCGCCTTGTCGGCCTGGACGGCGTTGATCAGGTCCAGAATGGCCGGGTCCGAATGCACGCGTTCGAAGAAATAGTTCAGCATGTCGGACGCCGCCTGCTGCAGCGCTTCAAGATCAACCACTTCAGCGGAGCGGCCGCTGATCGCACCCTCGATTTCCTCCGTCCATTGCTTGTACAGCGTCGCGATGATCGCCGACTTGTTGGGGAAATATTGATAGACCGAGGAAATCGGACCGCCCGCCAATGCGGCGATCTCGCGCATCTTGACTCCGTCAATTCCCTTTTCACCGATCAGGCGTTTGGCGGCGCCAAGAATTTCTTCCACCCGCCCCCGGCTTCTCTGTTGCTTGGGCGGGCGCCTCAGTTGACTGTCCATGCGATAACCAGTTCCACGCGTGACTATGATCCTAATGTAGAGGGTTGTTACGCCTTCGGCTGCCGACTGGTTCACATGAGGCTAAAATAAATCTCGCGAATATTGACGATTGCCAAAATCGGCGCCGCCGTTGTGGATAACGGAATGGATTGCTATAGATCAGTCCCCCTCCAACAGGACCTTCCTGGCATGCAGCAGATCGCTTTTCTCGGAACCGGATTGATGGGCGCGCCCATGGTGCGTAACCTCCTCAAGGCAGGGCTTTCGGTCACCGCCTGGAATCGTTCGGCCGACAAGGCGGAGGCGCTGAAGGCCGACGGCGCCACCACTGCGGCCTCAGCGGCAGAGGCGGTAAGGGGCGCAGATATCGTCATCACCATGGTTTCGGATGGCAGCGCGGTCCGTGCGCTCATCGATGGCGGCGTGGCGGATGCGATGAAATCAGGTGCGATCCTGGTCGACATGAGCTCGATCAAGCCACGCGAGGCGCGCGCGCATTTCGACCTGCTCAAGGCAAAGGGAATCAGTGCCCTCGACGCCCCGGTTTCCGGCGGCACCAAGGGCGCGACCGACGGCACGCTGGCAATCATGGCCGGCGGCGAGGAGGACGCGTTCGAGAAAGCAAAGCCAGCGCTTTCGGCCATGGGCCGCCCCACTCTGGTCGGTCCATCAGGCACCGGCCAGCTCGCCAAGCTCGCCAACCAGGGCATCGTCGCCACCACGATCGGCATCGTCGCCGAAGCCATGCTGCTGATGCAGTCCGCCGGCGCCGACATGAACCGGCTGCGCGAGGCGCTGAAGGGCGGCTTCGCCGATTCGATCATCCTGCAACAGCACGGCAAACGCATGGCCGACGGCGATTTCACGCCCGGCGGACGCTCGGTGCTGCAATTGAAGGACTTGAACAATCTGCTGGAGGAGGCCGCGAGCCTTGGGCTTGCGCTACCGCAGGCGGAGCTTCAGCAGGCGCGATATCATCGTTTCGTGCATCAGCTTGGCGGGGCGGACCTGGATCATGCGGGGCTGTTTCTGGAGTTAAAGGATCGGCAGAAGGGGTAACCCTTCTCCAATATCTCGGTTGAGCATCCAGCCGCAGTTTCGCACGGTCCCTTGACGCGCCGCTGGAATTTGAGGTACGTACCGCAAGAAGCGGCTCCATGGACGTCGCACGGATCAGAACAATGCTTCGGGAGGCAGGGGGATGAAGGACTTCGAGGTCAATCCGGAATTCGTCATAAAGGATGAGTTGTCTCTTCGGGGTCTGTTTCATCCGACACATCCGCTGGCGGCTTTGAAAAGTCAGGGCTCGCTCGATAAGCATTCGCAGGAATTCATCAGGCGTTCGCCATTCCTGTGCATCGGCACACAGAATCTGGATGGCAAGGCTGATGTCAGTCCTCGCGGCGACCCGGTCGGCTTTGTCAAAATCCTCGATCAGCACACCCTGGCGATCCCGGACCGACCCGGCAACAACCGTCTCGACACTCTGGTCAATATTCTTGCCAATCCCAGCGTTGGATTGCTCTTCATCATTCCGGGATTTGACGATACCTTGCGCGTGAATGGCAAAGCCAGTCTAGTGAATGATCCGGATATCCTTAAAGGCATGAGTGTTGGAAATCGCGTTCCCAAGCTCGCGATCGTGGTCAAAGTGAGCGAGGTTTTCCTGCATTGCGCCAAGGCATTCCGGCGCTCTCATTTGTGGGACCCGGATCATTTTCAAGATCGCGGCGAGATGCCGTCGCTATCAAAGATAATCCTGGATCAGACGACCGGCGCTCCAACCGATGATATCGAGATGCGCAGCATAGATGACGCACTCGAGGACGATTACAGGAAGACGCTTTACTAAAAGGTGCGGCTCTACGCTGGAGCCTGCCGGGCGCAAGTCTCTTAGGTCCTCGTCGGCGGCGGCAGCGCCAGCACCTCGTCCGCCGGCCGTATCCGCAACCGGGTGATCCTGTTCTTCACCCGCTTCATCACGATGAACCTTTTACCGTGGAATGTGAACGACGACCGTTCCTCGGGGATCGACCGGCTCTCGTAGATCACCAGTCCCGCAACCGTCGTGGCGTCCTCGTCGGGCAAGGACCAGCCGAGCGCCCGGTTCAGGTCGCGGATCGACACGGCGCCATCGACCACCACGGATCCGTCGGCCTCCCGCCGCACGCCCGAGAGGTCCGGCTGGTGATCGTCGGAGATGTCGCCCAGCACTTCCTCCAGGATATCCTGCATGGTGATCATGCCCTGCACCTCGCCATATTCGTCGACGACGACGGCGAAATGGGTGTTGCGGCGGAGGAATGCGGCGAGCTGGTCCTTCATGCTGGTCGTATCCGGCACGAACCAGGGCCGGTCGGCGATCTTCATGATGTCGAGCGTTTCGGGCGTGCTACCCGGCACGGTCAGCGCGCGCAGGATATCCTTGGCGTGGATGATGCCGACGATATTGTCGGTCTCGTCCTTCCACACCGGCATGCGCGTGAACGCGCTGTCGAGAATCATCCTGACCGCCACTTCGTGCGGATCGTCGGCATTGATCGCCTTCATCACCGTGCGGTGGATCATGACGTCGGAAATCTCGCGCTCGTCGAGTTCCTTCCAGCTGTCGCGCTCGCGCGACGATCCGTTACCATTATTGTCACGCGGCGCGTTCGTCGTGGAATCGCCACCGTTGCCGGGGCGGCGCGGCTCGGCATGTCCATTGCCGGCCAGCCGGCCAAGCCATGCGGCGAAGCGCGCGAGCCAGTTCATCCGCCTATCCTTCCAGCTTTTCCCTGAGGAACGACAGGACTTCCGACGCCGGGACGTCATCGGCGACAAAGGATTGGCCGAGGCCGTGCGTCAGGATGAAGGTCAGCTTGCCACCCTTCACTTTCTTGTCCTGGGTGATGGCTTCGAACAGCACTTCAGCCGGCGGCAATCCGCCTGGAATCTCGCCCATCGTCGTCGGCAGGCCGACCTCGCGCAAATGCTTTTCGACGCGGCGGCCCAGATCAGGGCTTGCGAGGTTCATCCGCGCCGAGAACTGATGCGCCAGCACCATGCCGATCGACACGCCCTCACCATGCACCAGGCGGGCCGAATCATATTGGGTCGCGGCTTCCAGCGCGTGCCCGAATGTGTGGCCGAGATTGAGCAGCGCACGGCGGCCGTTCTCGCGTTCGTCCTCGGCGACCACATCGGCCTTGGCCTGGCAGGAAATCGCGATAGCCTCGATCCGGGCCGGGCCGCCTTCAAACACCGCGCGCCAGTTCTTCTCCAACCATTCGAAGAAATCCGGCTTGTCGATCAGGCCGTATTTGGCGACCTCGGCATAGCCGGCGCGGAATTCGCGCGGGGAGAGCGTATCGAGCGCGTCGGTATCGGCCAGCACAAGGTCGGGCTGATGGAACACGCCGATCAGGTTCTTGCCATGGCGCGAATTGATGCCGGTCTTGCCACCGACCGACGAATCGACCTGCGCTAGCAGCGAAGTGGGGATCTGGATGAAACGCGTGCCGCGCCGCACGATTCCGGCAGCAAATCCGGTGAGATCGCCGATGACGCCACCGCCCAGCGCGATCACCGCATCGTTGCGTTCGATCTTGGCTTCCAGCACATGGTCGCAGGCCTTGATCAGGGGATCGAAGCTCTTGGTCTTCTCGCCCGCCGGCAGCGTCAGCGGGAACACGGATATGCCGGTCTCGCCAAGGCTGGCGGTCAATGGTTCAAGATAGCGCGCACCGACATGCTCGTCGGTGATCACCGCCACGCGCTTGCCCTTGAGCCGCGTCGCGATCTCCTGGCCTGCTCGGGCAATCAGTCCCGGTCCGATCAAAATGTCATAGGACCGGTCGCCGAGTTCGACACGGACAGTCTTTTCCAGTTCACTCATTGCCACTCTCACTCGCCAGTGCAGCCACTGCACCGATCACTTCGGACGCGATCACGTCCTTCTTCTCGTCGCGCGATTTTACCGTGAGGTCGGCCAGCGCATAGGTCGGATAGCGCGCGATCATCAGGTTCTCCAGCGTCTGCTTCGGGTTCTCGGTTTTCAGCAGGGGGCGGTTGTCGCGCTTGATCACCCGTTCCCACAGCGTTTCGAGGTCGGCATCGAGCCAGAGCGACAGCCCGCTTGCCTGGATCGAGGCGCGCGTCTCGCCGTTCATGAAGGCACCCCCGCCGGTCGAGAGCACGCGCGGTCCGCTGCGCAGCAACCGTGTGATCACCCGGTTCTCCAGCTTGCGGAATTCCGGCTCGCCATATTTCTCGAAGAGTTCGGGAATGGTCATGCGGGAGACGCGTTCGATCTCATGGTCGGAATCGATAAATGGAATGCCCATCTCGGACGCCACCAGCTTGCCGATCGCCGATTTACCGGCGCCCATCAGTCCGACAAGCACGAGATTGCGCTTGCCGAGAACCCGCCGGGCGAGATCGGCCGCAGCACTGGTTCCGATGGTGGTTCCCTCCATGAAGCCTTTCCCGCATTGCTTTCAGGTTCCTATGGGTAAAAGAACCGCAAGCGTCAAGGTGGCGAGCCGCATTCGCGCTTGCGCAAGCCTGCCCGGCAACACATAAATGATAGCGCTATTTCATCGAATCGCCGCAGGAACACCCAGCCAGCCGATGCCCACGCTTTTCCGCTTTCTCTACTGGTGTGCGCTGATTGCGGCTGTGATCTATGCGATCCTGTTCGCGCTGGCCTACCTCGTGGAGCCGAAGCCGCGCGACGCAACGATCGAAATCCCGTCCGAGCGGACCAATCCGCCGCCGCAGTGAGGTGACGCCGTGCGCGATCTGTCCGCCGCCCATGCGGAAGCCTTCCTCGAAATGATGAGCGCGGAGCGCGGCGCCGCGAAGAACACGCTGATTTCCTACGAGAGGGATCTCGACGAACTCTCGGCTTTCCTGAAGACGCGTAGCGCCTCGCTGACATCGGCCGTCTCCGCCGACCTCCAGGCCTTCCTCAGCTATATGGCGCGCGAGGGCTACAAGGCCTCGTCGCAGGCACGTCGGCTGTCGGCAATCCGGCAATTCTACAAGTTCCTCTATGCGGAAAACATCCGCGAGGACGATCCCTCGGGCATCCTCGATGCGCCGAAGAAGGGGCGACCGCTGCCCAAGACGCTAAGCGAGGAGGAGACCAACAAACTTCTCCTGCTGGCCGAGCAGGAGGCAGCCCGCGAAGGTCCTGGAAAGCTCGACCGGCTCAGGATTCTCGCTTTGCTCGAACTCTGCTATGCCACGGGTATGCGCGTGACCGAACTGGTTTCGCTCCCTGCCCGCGTGCTGGGCGAGAACGGCCGGTTCCTGATCATCAAGGGCAAAGGATCGAAGGAACGGCTGGTGCCGCTGACCAGGACCGCCATCGCCGCGGTCAATGCCTATGGCGCAGAGCTGAAGGCCGTGCATGGCGACAAGGAATTCGATTTCCTCTTCCCGGCATCCAGCGCGACCGGCTACTTAGCCCGCCAGGTCTTCGCCCGCGATCTCAAGAGCCTCGGCGCCCGCGCCGGCATCCGCGCGGCTGCGCTCTCGCCGCATGTCATCCGCCACGCATTCGCCAGCCACCTGCTCGCCAATGGCGCGGACCTCCGCGTCGTACAGGAACTGCTCGGCCATTCCGACATTTCCACCACGCAAATTTATACCCATGTGCTCGATGAAAAGCTGCGTGAACTCGTCGAAACGCACCACCCCCTTGCAAAAACCACAAAAAACAGGGAATAGGTGCCACGCCGGGCGTTTTATTGAAGCCGGAAACGGGTGACCATGCATAACTATCTCGATTTCGAAAAGCCGATCTCTGATCTCGAAGGCAAGATCATCGAGCTCAAAACGCTGGCCGAACAGGATGAGAGCGTCGATACCTCCGACGAGATCGCGCGGCTTGAAACGCGCGTCCGTGATGCGATGGCCGATATCTATTCGAAGCTCACACCGTGGCAGAAGACCCAGGTCGCGCGCCACGCGGACCGTCCGCATTTCATCGATTACCAGACGCAGCTGTTTTCCGAATTCACACCGCTGGCCGGCGACCGCAAATTCGCCAATGACGATGCAATCCAGGCCGGTTTCGCGCGATTCCGCGGCGAGCCGGTGGTGCTGATCGGCCAGGAAAAGGGCTCCGATACCAAGAGCCGCATTCGCCACAATTTCGGCTCGGCCCGACCCGAGGGTTACCGCAAGGCGATCCGGATCATGGAACTCGCCGACCGTTTCGGCCTGCCTGTCATCACGTTGGTCGATACCGCGGGCGCCTACCCGGGCATCGGCGCAGAGGAGCGCGGCCAAGCCGAGGCCATCGCCCGCTCGACCGAGACCTGCCTCGGCATCAAGGTACCGATCATCTCGATCATCATCGGCGAAGGCGGCTCCGGCGGCGCCATCGCGATTGCCACCGGCAACCGCGTCTACATGCTCGAGCATGCGATCTATTCGGTGATCTCGCCCGAGGGGGCCGCATCGATCCTGTGGCGCGATTCGACCCGCGCCAAGGAAGCGGCGCAGAATATGAAGATCACGGCGGAAGATCTGAAGTCGCTGGGTGTCATCGACGGAATCATCCCCGAGCCGATGGGCGGCGCCCATCGCGCGCCCGAAAAGGCGATCACGTCCGCCGGCGAAATCATCGCCTCGTCGCTCTCCGAACTCAGGGGCCGCAAGGACCTGCGCGAGGAAAGACGGCAAAAATTCCTCGCAATGGGCCGTCAACTCTGAGGCGCCACGATACCGCCCCAACTAGGCCACAATCTTTTCCTTTGAAAGACTTGGCGGTTTGCGCGATATGACGGCGAGCAGCAGTGGTTAATCGGATGTGAACAATCCAGTAACCAATTTTGACTTATAAGCTTCGCTTGATATCATTCAGCACAAACCCTCCGGGCGCGCGCGTTTGCATAGTGGACATTGGTGGCATGCGGTTAATTCACGGACTCGTACTTGTTCTGGGACTGGGCTTGCTGGCTGGCTGTAACTCCCAGGATGCGCTCGTCGGGATCGAGCAGGTGTCGAACCGCGTCGAGCATCCGCTTCCGGCGAAGATGCGTTCCAAACTATCCAAGATGAATCTCTCCATGTCATCGCCGATCATGATGCGCCTCTTCAAGGAAGAAGCGATCATGGAAGTGTGGAAGGCGAATTCACAAGACCGATACCAGCTCGTCGCGACCTATCCGATCTGCGCCTGGTCCGGCCAGCTCGGCCCGAAGAAGAAGGAAGGCGACCGCCAGGCGCCCGAGGGCTTCTACAACATCACACCGGCGCAGATGAACCCGAATTCGAGCTACTACCTGTCGTTCGACATGGGTTATCCGAACAAATTCGACCGCGCCTATGGCCGCTCGGGTCGCAACCTGATGGTCCATGGCGCCTGCTCCTCCTCGGGCTGCTATTCGATATCGGATGCTGCAGTGCTGCAGGTCTATGCATTTGCGCGCGATGCTTTCAAGGCTGGCCAGAAGAGCTTCCAGATCCAGGCCTATCCGTTTCGCATGACGGCCGAGAACATGGCCAAGCACCGATCTTCCGAACACTACGAATTCTGGGAGAACCTCAAGACCGGCTATGACCATTTCGAGATCACGCATCGTCCGCCGGTCGTCGATGTCTGCGGCAAGAAATATACGTTCAATGAGGTCGGCGGCTGCAATTCCGGCACGCCGCCCGCGCTGACAGCGGCCTATCAGAGCTACTCCAAGAGCTACGAACAGGCGTTCAACGCCGCCGCAACCAAGTTCGGATCGGACTGGAAGGACACTGCCGAATGGGACCGCAAGGCCCAGGAGCGTCTGGATCGCCGCATGGGCAAGACCCGCGCGATTCCCAACGACGCCGATTACGTCGTGGTCGACGCGCAGGCGAAGAAATCCATGACCTCGGATGCTGTGGCATCTTATTCCGAGGCGAGAAAGAAGGTCGAGGACATCAAGAAGGGCGTCCGTCCGACTGTCGAATATATCTCGGTGGCGGAAGTCGCTTACCGCAAGAAGCTCGCGGACGAAAAACGCAAGGAAGACGAGAAGCTCGAAAAGCGCCTCGCCAAGGCCAGAATCCCGGTTCCCGAGCCCAACCCGATCAAGCCGGTCATGCAGGCCTACGCCGCCGAGGAGCAGGATGAAGACGCGCCGTTCTGGAAGGTATGGGAACGCAAGATCAAATCCGCTCCGCCGGTCGAAGTGACGACCGCCGACCCGAACGCATTGCCTGTTGTCATCGATGGCACCGCGAAGACGGACGAGAAGACGTCCGTCAAGACCGAGGCCTTGACGGCGAAGAAGCCGGCTGACGCCAACGCGGACCTAGCCGAACAGCCTGTCCAGCCGCCTGCCGTCGCCGCCGACAGCCAGCCAAAGGAAAAGCCATTCTGGAAGGTTTGGTAATATCCGTGGCGGACGAGATTGCCGCCACGCTCGACCTGCGCGGGCTGAAATGCCCCTACCCCGTGATCAAGACCGAGAATCGGCTGGCAAAGCTTGGCCCCGGCAGCTTGATCTCGGTTGAAACCACGGACCCGCTTTCAGCCATCGACATCCCGCATTTCTGCAACGAAAACGGCCACATGTTGGTATCGCAGGAAAAGTTCGATGGTGGGCACAGGTTCGTGATCCGCAAGGGATCGTGAACACTCTTTCACCAAAACGCGCTGTTGCAATTCTCCTCCCCTGAGATCATCTCTAATCCATCATCAGAGCCAGCCCCAGCGGAGAAAACATGTCTTCCAATCAGGATTTGTCCCGCCGGGCCGCGCTCCAGCTTCTTGGAACAGGAACTCTCGCCATGACGCTCACCACTGCAGAACCCGCGACCGCCCAGGCGGCCAAGCCGAGCTTTGCGATCACGCGGCCGATTCACATCCATTCGGCGGCGCTTAGGGTTCGCGACCTTCCCATGATGACCTTGTTTTACAATCAGGTCATGGGCATGGACGTGCTGTCGCAGACCGAGAGCGAAAGCGTGCTGGGCAAGGACCGACAGACGCTTTTTACCCTGAAATCCCGGCCTTCCGACGAGCCGGACGATGGTCGTTCCGCCGGCCTGTTCCACACTGCTTTCCTGATGCCGGACCGGGCCTCGCTCGGCCGCTGGCTGATCTTCGCGGTCAAGAACAATGTGCCTTTCACCGGCTTTTCCGATCATCTCGTGTCCGAGGCGCTCTATCTCGACGATCCCGAGGGCAATGGTATCGAGGTCTATGCCGACCGCGCGCCCGAAAGCTGGCGTTGGAACGGCGACCAGATCGCCATGGCGACGGAGCGCCTCGACATCGACAGCCTAGTCAGTGGACTGCCGGGCGATTCGACCATGCCTTACGTCGCGCCCTCGGGCTTCCGCATCGGCCATGTTCATCTGCGCGTCGGCGATACGGCGAAAGCCGAGAATTTCTATATCAAGACCGCCGGTCTCGACATGATGGCTAGGATTCCCGATGCCAGCGCGATCTTTCTCGCCAATGGCCGCTACCACCACCATATCGGCGCCAATGTCTGGCGCAGCCGTGGCGCAGGCGTGCGGAGCGAAAAAATGAACGGCCTCGACAACCTCGCTTTCTCGGTTTCCGAACCGCTGATGGACGGACTGCGCGGGCGCTTACGCGCCGCGGGCGCCGATTTCCATGAGAATGGCGACACGATCGAGGCGCTCGACCCGTGGGGCACGCGCGTGAAGTTCGTCAGCGCGGCGTAAAGGCTTAGTTGCTCTGGGAGAAATGACGTCCCGGTTTGGCGACGAACGCCTTACCGCGGGAGGCGCGGCCGGAACAGGGGCAAGTCCCGACCGCTGGAGGTCAGCTAAGTTTCTGCTTGAGAAACTCGACTGTCCTGGACCATGCGAGGTCCGCTGCCGGCTTGTTGTAGCGGGCGGACGACGTGTCGTTGTTGAAGGCGTGGTTGACGCCATCGTAAACGAAGATCTGGAAGTCTTTCTTGTTGGCCTCGAGTGCCGCCTTGTAGGCGTCGATGCCCTTGTTGATGCGGTCGTCGAGACCGGCATAATGCAGCATCAACGATGCCGTGATCTTCGGCACCTCCTCGGCCGGAACCTGCGCGCCGTAATAGGCGACGCCCGCCTTCAGGTCGGGCTCGAGCGTCGCGAGGCGGTTGACCTGTCCGCCGCCCCAGCAGAAGCCGATGGCGCCGACCTTGCCGGTCGAGTTCGGATGGGTCTTGAGGAACTCGACGGCGGCCACGAGGTTCGTGCCGTAGATATCCGGCGTGATCGCGCCGATCATCTCGCGCGCCTTGTCCTCGTCCTCGGGCGTGCCGCCGGATGGCGACAGCAGGTCCGGCGCCATGGCCAGGAAGCCCTCGAGCGCCATGCGCCGTGTGACATCCTTGATATGCGCATTGAGGCCGCGATTCTCATGGATCACGATGACCGCCGGCAGCTTGGTGGCATCCTTGGGCATGGCCGCATAGGCCGTGATATCGCCCGGCGCACCACGATAGGTGAGGTCCGTAGTGGTCAGGCGATTGTCGTTTTCCGGTACGATCTCGGCGGCTGCCTTGCTTGCCGCCAGCATCGGGGCGATGGCGGCAGCCGCCGCGCCCGATCCGGCCAGTGCCCGGAGCTTGCGCATGAAGTCGCGCCGATCGAGCGTCAGATGGGTATATTCATCATAGGCGTTGATCATCGCCTGGGTGATCTTGGGATGTTCCAAAGTGCATCCTCCCTATTCACAGGTCAGCAGGTCTAGATAAGGAAAGCGCTGAGATCACGATGCGGGCCATTAAAACCGCGTGCGCGCGTTCAATTTAACAAACGCAAATGCCGATACTTGCGTTCCCTCGGTCCTACTCGACATGCCAGCCATGGCTGACGATCAGCGACTGGCCGGTCAGGGCGTTGCTCGGGAAAGCGGCGAAGAAGAAGGCCGTCTCGGCGACATCCTCGATCGTGGTGAATTCACCATCGACTGTCTGCCCCAGCATCACTTTCTTGATGACTTCTTCCTCCGATATGCCAAGCGTCTTGGCCTGTTCAGGAATTTGCTTATCCACCAGTGGGGTGCGGACGAAACCAGGGCAGATCACATTCGAGCGGATAGCGTATGTACCGTTCTCCTTGGCGACGGAACGCGCCAGGCCAAGCAAGCCGTGCTTGGCGGTGATGTAGGCCGATTTCGCCGGCGATGCCTCCTTGGAGTGGACCGAGCCCATATAGATGATCGCGCCGGATTTTTGGCTCTGCATATGCGGCAGGCAGGCCTTGGTGGTGAGGAAGGCGCCGTCGAGATGGATGGCGAGCATCTTCTTCCAGTCGGTGAAGGCGAAATCCTCGATGCGGTTGACGATCTGGATACCGGCATTGGAGACCAGGATATCGACCGTGCCCCACTTGGCGACCACGTCGGCCACGCCCTTGTCGACCTCGGCTTCGCTGGTCACGTCCATGGCGATGCCGATCGCCTCGCCCGGGCCTTGGCTGTTGAGTTCGCTTGCGGCGGCGTTCGCCGCATCAAGCTTGAGATCGGCGATTGCGACGCTCGCACCTGCCGCCACATAACGCTTGGCGATGCCGAGCCCGATGCCGCTCGCAGCGCCGGTGACGATTGCGACTTTGCCCTTGAGGTCCATGATGGTCTCCTTCACGAATGCTGGTTGTCGTCTCTGCGATGATCGATGGACACGAAGCCATCGTCCGGGATCACTCTCGCCTGCCACTGGCGGGAGGCGAAGGTCTTTCGCACATCGTCGTAGCCTGCCTTCCAATGCTCTTCCATGGTCAGCCGCGAGAATTCGTTATCCATGGAATGGGTCTCGTAGGGCTTGCGGGCGTAGATCAGATGCACCGCCGTCACCGCGCCGCGGTCCTCCTGCTTGCGGAGGATCCTGACGTCGCCATCATCGGCGAATTCGGGCGGCAGGCGATCCAGGAGGCGTTTCAGCGCCTTTTCGTGGCGCTCGTTGCGGGCCGCCTCGTTGGTGTTCATGCGGGTGCGGCTGGAATAGCGGATTTCCTTCTCGCGGGCGAGAACGTCGGACATATCGCGCGGCATCACGCCCCTGGCGGAGAACAGGTCGACCTGGAAGACGCAGATATCGTCCACGGTCCGGCGCTCGTCGAGCACCCATTGAAAGGGCGTGTTGGAGACGAGGCCGCCATCCCAGTAATATTTGCCGTCGATCTCGACCGGAGGAAAGCCGGGCGGCAGCGCGCCGGAGGCGGCGACATGGTGCGCCGTGATCGGCTGCGGGATATGTTTTAGACGGCAGGGATGGTTGTCGAAATAGGCGAAGTCGCCGGTGACAACCTCGACCGCGCCGAGGCTGAGGCGGACGGCACGGCGGTTGATCAGGTCGAAATCGACCAGCGTCTCCAGCGTTTCGATCAGCGGTGATGTGTCATAAAAGCTGATAGCCGCGTTGGGATCGGCGACATATTGCCAGGGCATCAAGCTGCGCGGAAGATAGAAGCCATTAACGCCAACTGCCGAGTTGAAGGCCGAGGAATATTCGTTCAGCCATTTGCGGATCAGCGGGCCGGTTTCGAATGGAAGGGTCTTCGGGCCACCCGATGCCATTTCCCAGAAGGCGCGCAGTTTTTCGACGCGTCGCTCCTCGGGATTGCCCGCGATGATCGCCGCATTGATCGCGCCGATCGAGATGCCCGCGACCCATTCCGGCTTGATGCCTGCATCATGCAGCGCTTCATAGGCGCCGGCCTGGTACGCGCCCAATGCGCCACCACCTTGCAGAACCAGGTATTTCTTGTCCTTGCCGAGGTCCATATGAATATCCTCATGGGGGCCATAGCGCCGTTGCAGCGCAATATTCATATAGGTGTACGCGTGCGGCGCACAAATTAATTCAAGGCAATGTTGGCGGCAAGCCAGAACCAGAGAAGACCATTGACGACAAAGCCCGCGATGAAGATCGGTACGCGATGCCTCAGCCTGTTGTGGCCGACATGAACGACGGCATGTGCGATGCGCAAGATCACGAAGACCCAGGCGAGAATAACCGGCATGACAGTCGCGTGGCCCGTGGCGTAGAGCGCGATGCAGCCGGCGATGAACAGCATCGGCAACTCATACTGGTTAGTGAGATTGTTCCTGAGAAAGAGCGTCTCGGCCGGCTCGGTCACATTGTCGCGATACTGCGAGAGCCTTACCTTACCAGCCTTTACCGCGGCCTGCCTGCGGGTGAACAGCATGTAGTAGAGCAGATAGATCAGGGCGACCTGCACGATCACGGGCCAGAAGATTGCGGTGGATTGCAGCATGAACGACTCTGTCGGTGGCTTGGTCTAGAAGATCTTGAGACACAGATATACGAGCAACTGTGGCGCAGCGATCACCACTGCGGCGATATAGGCCCACAGTTTGACGACGGTTGTTCGTGATGCCCTCAGAACCCTGGCATTATCCGGCAGCGCCGGCAGGACGTCGATCATTCGCCCGAGCTGGATATTCTCCAGGTAATCCCCAGCCAGGGCAATCACGGCGGCGCCGATACCGAGAACCTGCAGAGCCGGAATGAAATGCGGAATCATTCGCGCCGTACCGGGCTCGCTGGCAAACAGCAGATTTGCTGCGATGAAGACAAAACCAAGAATGGCCGGCACGCGAAGGTCGAGTTTTCGCACGCGATTGACGCGCTCCAGCTGGACGGCATCGCCGCCCAGGTCTTTCAGGAAGGCGATGAGCTCCGCGTCGTAGCCCGACAGGCGCGACTGGAGGCCCGCAAATCCAGGCGCCAGCCTGCGCATCTCCCAGAGGGTCATTCCGCCGAGCATCATGGCGGCCGCAACCAGGATCAGCCAGCCATGTTCTTCCATCAGCCGCCGCCGTGATAGTTCGGGCTTTCGCGGGTGATGGTCACGCCATGGGGATGGCTTTCGCGCAGGCCCGCCCCAGAGATGCGCACGAAGGTCGCCTTCTCCTGGAAATCCGGAATGTCCTTGCCGCCGACATAGCCCATCGAGGCGCGAAGCCCGCCAGCCAGTTGGTGCAGGACCGAGGCAACCGGACCCTTGTAGGCAACCTGTCCCTCGATGCCCTCGGGCACCAATTTCAGCGTATCGCGCACTTCCGCCTGGAAATAGCGATCGGCCGAGCCGCGCGCCATCGCGCCCACCGAACCCATGCCGCGATAGGCCTTGAAGGAACGGCCCTGGTAGAGATAGGTCTCGCCCGGGCTTTCGTCGGTGCCAGCTAGGAGCGAACCGACCATGACCGCCGAGGCGCCTGCGGCAATGGCCTTGGCCAAATCGCCCGAGAACTTGATGCCGCCGTCGGCGATGACAGGAATGTTCTGCTTTTGGGCGGCATCGACGGCACCCATGATGGCAGCAAGCTGCGGCACGCCGACGCCCGCGACGATACGGGTGGTGCAGATGGAGCCCGGCCCGATGCCGACCTTCACCGCATCCGCGCCGGCATCGATCAGCGCCTGCGTGCCGTGCGGCGTCGCGACATTGCCGGCCATGATGCGAACCGAGTTGGAAAGCTTCTTGGCGCGGGTCACGGCGTCCAGAACGCGCTGGGAATGACCATGCGCGGTGTCGATAACCAGGAGGTCGATGCCCGCATCGATCAGCCGTTCGGCGCGCTCGAAACCGTCGTCGCCCACACTGGTGGCGGCAGCAACACGAAGCCGCCCCTGGGCGTCCTTGGAGGCATTCGGGTTGAGCTGCGACTTCTCGATGTCCTTGACGGTGATCAGGCCGATGCAATGGCCCTCGTCATCGACCACCAGAAGTTTCTCGATGCGGCGATTGTGCAGCAGCCGCTTGGCTTCGACCTGATCGATCGTTTCCTTCACCGTGACCAGATTGTCCTTGGTCATCAGTTCATGAACCGGCTGGTCCGGATTGGTGGCGAAGCGGACATCGCGATTGGTCAGGATGCCGACCAGCTTGCCCGTGCGGCCATTGCCGGTGCCGAGCACGACGGGGATGCCCGAGATCGAATAGGTCTTCATCAGGCCCAGCGCTTCAGCGAGCGTACCGTCGGGACTGATCGTCACCGGGTTGACGACCATGCCGCTTTCGAACTTCTTGACCTGGCGCACCTGCTCGGCCTGCTCGATCGGGGTGAGATTGCGGTGGATGACACCGATGCCGCCGGCCTGGGCCATGGCGATCGCCAGCTTCGCCTCGGTGACGGTGTCCATCGCAGCCGAGAGAATGGGAAGGTTGAGTTCGATATCCGCCGCGATCCTGGTCGCGATATTGGTCTGCCCCGGCATGACCTCGGAATGACCCGGCTGCAGCAGCACGTCGTCAAACGTGAGTGCTTCCAACCCGGTCGCGGTTTCTATGAGACGTGCCATGCCATGCTCCTTGAATACAACCCGGGAACGGCTTGGGAGACCGCTGGCGGGCGAAAAATCTATCGGAAGATGACGCGGGCTGGTAACACGAAGAAACGCCGAAGGGAACAGGCCGGGCCATGAATTTTCAATGAAAAATTCATATGGGCCATAGCTTACTCTTTAACACGGTTCTTGATGTCGCTTGCGCCGTCAAGGATCCTGTTGATCAGGACTTGACTATTCCGGACAGAGTACAGAACGACCCACCGCTCTGCGACCAGGAAGCGGGCATCTGCACCGATGTCTTGGCGCGAGGGACCAATTCCAGGGTGATTCTCAAGGATGGAAATGCGGCGCTCTATACGTCCGACGATGTCATTTGCCCTTGCTTCGCCGCTAGCGCCTGCGATCCAACGCCAGATAGCTGCGAAATCGGCGCGTGCCTTTCGGGAATAGATAAGCCTGGGCACTCCTATCTGCCCGACGCTAGCAAGGCTCGCCCTTCTTTCTGGATCTCCTCGAGATCGAACGGCTTGTAGTCGCCACTCTCAACCCCTTCTTTCCAGGCCTGTCGCAAATATTCGATGTCGAGTTCGCCGATTTTATCCTGAGTCTCGAGAAGATGCAGCGCGCTGCTTACCACCTCGCTGGAAGACGCATACTCACCGGATTGAACCTTGGCCTCAAGAAATTCAACTAGTTCCTTCGGCAGCGACAGACTGATGTTCATGAGGCCTCGATCCTTCAAAAGTCGTCAGCAAAATATGGCAGCAGTTCCCGCCGATGACAAGGTTACTGCATCGACGGCCGCACCAGTGGCTGGGGCACCGATCCCATCGGCGGAATAAACACCGAGAAATCGTCGCCGGTCACCGCAATCAACTTGGCGACCGGGTCTTCCGCGTAAGCCGTCACAGCCACCTGCACGGGATTGCCGCTACGATATTCGGCTTCCGCCATCGACGGCACCGGTGCGGCGTTGAGCACCACCTTGCAGGCGTTCGGCAGCGCGGACATCATCAGATGCTTCGGCTTCACGACCTTGGTCGGCTTGGTGGGCTTGACCACCGGGCGCGGCTTCACCCGATTGAGCCATTCGGTCAGCTGCTTGCCGCAGCCGCTATCCGGGCCGGGATCGACCTGATCCTCACAATTCACCGAACCGGCGGGGCATTTCATCCGGATATGGAAGTGGTAATGGTGTCCCCATATCGGCCGCATCTTGTAGAGCAGCGCCCGGTCGCGACCCTCAAGCGTATCGCACATCTTCTTCTTGATGCCGGGATGCATGAAGAGGCGCTCGACTTGCGGATAGCTCGCCGCGCGGACAAGCAGGCGTTCATGCGCCTTGGTCCATTTGCGGGAATCGACCGTCATCATATCCCTCCTAAGCACGGAGGCTTCCGGAATGCCTTCGCGTTCCTGATAGCTCATCGTGTGCGACGGCATAGGGGTCAGCCAGATATCGGCATCGAGGCCGATCTGGTGCGAGGCATGACCCGACAGCATCGGGCCGCCGCGCGGCTGCGAAATGTCACCGATCATCAAGCCGTTCCAGCCATCCTCGGCCTTGGATTCTCGGGCGAGACGCTCGATCAGCGCGATCATTTCGGGATTGCCCCAGCGCCGGTTGCGCGAGAGGTGGATGACCTGCCAGGCCGGTCCGTCGACCGGAATGGCAATGCCGCCGGCGAGGCAGCCCTTGGCATAGAAGCCGAGCGACTCGGTCGGCTGCTTCGAGGGCATGTTCTGCTTGCCGAACAGCTGCTTTGCCGGCACCGCATCCGCGGCGAGCACGGCTGCGGGAACGGTCACGACAGACATGATCAGCGCCAGAAGCCGGAAACAAAATGACTTCACATCATTATCCCTTGAATTCAATCGTTCCCGCCCACGGGAACGTGATTTGGCTCGCAGTCTAACCAATTCCATGATTCTGGTGAATCCGTGGTGAATGCGAAAAGAGGCGCCTGGCGGCCACTAAATTTGCCATGATTGCTTTTTCTATGCGAGTGTTGCTGCAAATCGGCAGTGAGATCGGAAGGACGGTATAGATGCGTTTGTTAGTTTCGGGGTTGCGCGGGGGATTTTCAACGGCTCTTGTTGCACTTTCCTTGGCCTTTCCGTCCATCGCGGCGGCGCAAGCCTGGACCAACGGCATCTCGGTCATCGGTGAGTTGAAATACAAGCCGGACTTCAAGCAATTCGACTATGTGAACCCGGCCGCGCCGAAGGGTGGCGATCTCAGGCTTACCGAACTCGGCACCTTCGACAATCTCAACCCGGTGGTCAATAAGGGCAATATAGTCGCGGGCATCGGCCTCGTCTACGAAACCCTGATGAAAAGCTCGCTCGACGAATCCTTCTCCAGCTACGGGCTGATCGCCGAGAGCATCGCCTATCCGGCCGATTTTTCGTCCGTCTCCTTCAAGCTCAATCCCAAGGCGAAATGGGCGGATGGCCAACCGATCACGGTAGATGACGTGCTCTTCTCCTTCGAGAAAGCCAAGGAATACGACCAGTCAAAGCTGTTCTACTACCAGCACGTCAAGGCTGGGAAGAAGACCGGCGACCGCGAAGTGACTTTCGAGTTCGACCTCAAGGGCAATCGCGAGCTGCCCGCGATCATGGGCCAGTTGATCGTCGTGCCGAAGCATTGGTGGGAAGGCACGGCGGCCAATGGCAAGAAGCGCGACATCAGCGCGACATCGCTTGAGCTTCCGATGGGTTCGGGAAGCTACAAGATCAAATCGATGAAGCCAGGTTCGTCGATCACCTACGAACTGCGCGACGACTATTGGGGCAAGGACCTCAACGTCAATATCGGCTACGACAATTTCCGAACCATCAACCACACATTCTTCTCCGACATCAACGTGGAGTTCGAGGCCTTTCGCGGCGGCAGCAGCGATTTCTGGAACGAGAACGAAGCCAAGCGCTGGAAAACCGCCTATGATTTCCCTGCCGTGAGAGATGGCAGGATCAAGAAGGAAGAGTTGGAGAACGACTACCGCAATTCAGGCGTGCTCGTCGGCTTCATCCCCAATCTCCGCAGGGACATGTTCAAGGATGAACGCGTCCGCGAGGCGCTGAACTACGCCTTCGATTTCGAGGAATTGAACCGCACCATCTTTTACATGCAGTATTCCCGGATCAATTCCTATTTCTACGGTTCGGAACTCGCATCGTCGGGCCTGCCGCAGGGCAAGGAACTTGAAATCCTCAACGAGGTCAAAGACCTGGTGCCATTAGAGGTTTTCACCGAGGAGTACAAGAATCCGGTCGGCGGCGATCCGAAGAAATTCCGCGACAACCTGCGCAAGGCGGTCGCGTTGCTCAAGGAGGCAGGCTACGAAATTCGCGGCCGCAGCATGGTCAATATCAAGACCGGCAAGCCGCTGACGTTCGAGATCATGCTCAACACGCCGGTGATCGAACGCATCGCCCTGCCCTACGCGCAGAACCTACAGAAGATCGGCATACAGGCCACCGTGCGATCGGTGGATTCCTCGCAATTCGTCGAACGCTCCCGTAAGCGGGATTTCGACATTCTCTATTCTGGCTGGGCGCAGTCGCTCAATCCCGGCAACGAGCAGGCCGAATACTGGGGCTCCAAATCCGCCGTCACCGACGGCACGCAGAATTATGCCGGCATTTCCGATCCCGGCATCGACAAGCTGATCCAGCGGGTTATCTTCTCTAGGGATCGCGACGAGCATGTCGCCGCGACCAAGGCGCTCGACCGGGTGCTGCTGCATCACCATTATGTCGTGCCCAGCTATACGCTACGCTATTCCAGAATCGCCTACTGGGACAAATTCGACCGGCCGAAGGACTTGCCGAAATATTCGAGCGGCTTCCCATCCATCTGGTGGGCCAAGCAGTAGCGGGCCTCGCGAAAGGCTTGCGATTTAAGACGGCATGGCATTCTTAAGCTCAAGCTCCGAATCAACGGGAGATTTCATTGACGGCAGCAAAAGTCCTGCACCGAAAGACGGAGACCTGAATTGGGAGCCTATATAATCAGGCGCCTGGCGCTGATGATCCCCACGCTTTTCGGCATCATGCTGCTGTCTTTCGCAATCGTTCAATTCGCACCCGGCGGTCCGGTCGAGCAATTGATCGCGGAGATTACGGGGCAGGCCAGCGGCGACCGGCTTTCCGGCAACACGTCCGACCTGACAAGCTTCGACGGCGGATCGTCCGAAGCCTCGGGGCGTTACCGTGGCGCCCAGGGTCTCGATCCGGAGCTGATCAAAAAGCTGGAAAAGCAGTTCGGGTTCGACAAGCCGGCCTACCAGCGCTTCGGCGAAATGATGTGGAACTACGCCCGCTTCGATTTCGGCCAGAGCTTCTTCCGCGACGAGACCGTGCTTAATCTGATCCTTGAGAAGATGCCCGTCTCGATTTCGCTCGGGCTGTGGATCCTGCTGCTCTCCTACGCGATCTCGATCCCGCTCGGCATCAGGAAAGCGGTCAGCGATGGCTCGACCTTCGATGTCTGGACATCGGGCATCGTCATCGTCGGTTACGCCGTACCCGGCTTCCTGTTCGGCATCCTTTTGATAGTGCTCTTTGCGGGTGGATCGTTCGTCGACTGGTTTCCGCTGCGCGGCATCGTCTCCGACAACTGGGATCAACTGCCGTGGCCCGAAAAGATCATCGACTATATCTGGCACATGGCGCTTCCCGTCTTCACGCTGGTTCTGTCGTCCTTCGCCACCACGACGCTGCTCACCAAGAATTCCTTCATCGACGAGATCCGCAAGCAATATGTGGTGACCGCGCGCGCCAAGGGGCTGACCGAGCGCAAGGTGCTCTACGGCCATGTCTTCCGCAATGCGATGCTGATCGTCATTGCCGGCCTGCCCGGCGCCTTCATCTCCGCGTTCTTCGCCGGCGCGCTCCTGATCGAGAACATTTTCTCGCTCGATGGCCTGGGCCGCATGGGCTATGAGGCCGTGCTGAAGCGTGACTATCCGATCGTCTTCGGCACGCTCTACATCTTCTCCCTGATGGGGCTGCTGGTCGGCCTGCTCTCCGATCTTATCTACACCTGGGTCGATCCCCGCATCGACTTCGAAAAGCGGGAGGTCTGAGCAATGGCGACCTCCGTCAAGAAACCCTGGCTCAGTCCTGTCAACCAAAGACGGCTGCAGAATTTCAAGGCCAACCGGCGCGGCTACTGGTCGCTTTGGCTCTTCCTTGTTCTATTCATACTCAGCCTCTTTGCCGAACTCCTCGCAAACGACAAGCCGCTGATCGCCTCCTACAAGGGCGAGATTCTGTTTCCGGTTCTGGTGGATTATCCGGAGGAGAAGTTCGGCGGGTTCCTGGCGCTTACCGACTATCGCTCCGACGTGATCCAGGAGGAGATCCGCGCCAATGGCTGGCTGCTATGGCCACCGATCCGCTACTCCTACAATACGGCGAGTTCGAACATACCCCATTCAGCGCCCACCGAGCCCTGGTGGATGATGGACAAGGAGGAGGTCTGCTCGGGCTTTCCTCTGAAAGACGAAGACCCCAACTGCAATTCCGGCAATCTCAACTGGCTGGGCACCGACGACGGTGCCCGTGATGTACTGGCACGCGTCATCTACGGCTTCCGGATATCGGTGCTGTTCGGATTGTCGCTGACCGTGCTTTCGGCCATCGTCGGCGTCAGCGCCGGCGCGGTGCAGGGCTATTTCGGCGGCCGGGTCGATCTGTTCATGCAGCGCTTCATCGAAATCTGGTCGTCCATGCCGGTGCTCTATATTCTGATGATCCTCGCCGCCGTCCTGCCACCCGGCTTCATGATCCTGCTGTTCATCCTGCTGCTTTTCTCCTGGACCGGCTTTGTCGGTATCGTGCGGGCCGAATTCCTGCGCGCCCGGAATTTCGAATATGTCAGGGCCGCGCGAGCACTCGGCGTCGGCAATGCCACGATCATGTGGCGGCACATGCTTCCCAACGCGATGGTCGCCACACTCACCTTCCTGCCGTTCATCCTGTCCGGCTCGATCACGACGCTGACCTCGCTCGATTTCCTCGGCTTCGGCATGCCGCCCGGCTCGCCATCCCTCGGCGAACTCGTGGGCCAGGCGAAGGACAACCTCCAGGCCCCATGGCTCGGCTTCACCGCCTTCTTCACGCTGGCGATCATGCTGTCGCTCCTGATCTTCATCGGCGAGGCGGTGCGCGATGCTTTCGATCCGAGAAAGACGTTTCAATGACCGAACCGCTTCTCTCTATCCGCGATCTCTCGGTCGCCTTCCATCAGGGCGGCAACACGTCCATTGCGGTCGATCACGTGTCCTTCGATATCGCCAGGGGCGAGATAGTGGCGCTTGTCGGCGAGTCGGGTTCCGGCAAATCGGTCACTGCCAATTCGGTGCTGAAGCTCCTGCCCTATCCCTCTGCCAGCCACCCATCGGGGGAAATCTTCTTCAAGGGCAAGGACCTCCTCAAGGCCCGGCCGGAAGAATTGCGCCATGTGCGCGGCAACGACATCACGATGATCTTCCAGGAGCCGATGACCTCGCTCAATCCGCTGCACGACATCGAGCGGCAGGTTGGCGAGATCCTGCATCTGCACCAGGATATTTCGCGGGAAAACGGCCGCAAGCGCGTCATCGAACTGCTCAACGAAGTCGGCATCCGCGAGCCCGAGAAACGGCTCGGCGCCTTCCCGCACGAACTCTCCGGGGGCCAGCGGCAACGCGTCATGATCGCCATGGCGCTCGCCAACCGGCCGGAACTGCTGATCGCCGACGAGCCGACCACCGCGCTCGACGTCACCGTGCAGGCCCGCATTCTCGAACTACTCGCCAAGCTCAAGGCCGATCACGGCATGTCGATGCTGTTCATCACCCATGATCTCGGAATCGTGCGAAAGTTCGCCGATCGCGTCTGCGTGATGACCAAGGGCAGGATCGTCGAGACCGGGGCCACGGCGGAAATCTTCGCCAATCCGCAGCACGAATATACCAGGCATCTGCTCGCGGCCGAGCCGAAGGGCGAACCGCCGGAATCGGACGCCTCGAAACCTATTATTATCGAGACCGACAATCTTAAAGTCTGGTTCCCGATCAAGACAGGCTTCCTGCGCCGTACCACGGATTACGTGAAGGCGGTCGATGGCGTCGATCTCCGCCTCAAGGCAGGCCATACGCTCGGCATCGTCGGCGAATCCGGGTCGGGCAAGACCACGCTCGGCCTTGCCATGACCCGGCTCATCTCGTCGGAGGGCCGTGTCGCCTTTGTCGGCAAGGATATCCAGGGCTACAGTTTTTCCGACATGCGGCCGCTGCGGCGTGAAATGCAGATCGTCTTCCAGGACCCCTACGGTTCGCTCTCGCCGCGCATGTCGGTCGGCGATATCGTCGGCGAAGGGCTGTCCGTCCATGAGCCCGGCATCAGCAGCGAAGCGCGAGACCAACGCGTCTCCGAGGCGCTTGCCGAAACCGGTCTCGATCCCGAAACCCGGCATCGCTACCCGCACGAATTCTCCGGCGGCCAGCGCCAACGCATCGCCATTGCCCGGGCGATGGTGCTGAAGCCGAAATTCGTCATGCTCGACGAGCCGACCTCGGCGCTCGACATGAGCGTGCAGGCGCAGGTGGTGGAACTGCTGCGCGACCTGCAGGCCAAGCACGATCTCGCCTATCTCTTCATCTCGCATGATCTCAAGGTCGTGCGGGCGCTCGCCAATGACATCATCGTGATGCGCAACGGCAAGGTGGTGGAGCACGGCGTTGCCAAAGACCTTTTCGCCGATCCGAAGGAGGACTATACAAAGGCTCTCCTCGCCGCCGCCTTCAATATCGAAGCCGCGCCGGTTCCCCCCGCTTGAATACAGGTTTGCCATGTCCGCCAAGAGTCCCGTCATCGTTGATCTCCGTTTTCATCCAGAGCAAGTCCGCGAAGGCCTGAGACAAGCATTTCCCGGCCGCGAGGTGATCAACCGCGCCGATCCGTCGAGCCGCGACCGCGATCTCTCCGGCGTCCACTATGCCCTGCTGTGGAAGCCGCTCGATGATCTCTTCCTGCGCGCCAAGGATTTGAAAGTGCTGTTCTCCGGCGGCGCCGGCGTCGATCACGTGCTGCAGCTTCCGGGCCTGCCGGATCTGCCGCTCGTCCGGTTCGTCGATCACACATTGACCACGCGGATGAGCGAATGGGTGGTCATGCAGTGCCTGCTGCATCTGCGCCAGCATGCGACCTATGAACGCCAGCGCGCCAAGAAGCTCTGGGCGCCTCTCACCCAGCCCGAAGCGTCCGAACTCACAGTCGGCATCATGGGCCTCGGCGTGCTCGGCGCCGATGCCGCACGCAAGCTCAAGATCATGGGTTTCAATGTGGTCGGCTGGTCGAAGTCGAAGAAAAATGTCGAGGGCGTGGAGACCTTCACCGGCCCCGAACTCGATGCGTTTCTCGGCAAGACGGACATTCTGGTCGGCCTGCTGCCGCTGACCGACGAGACGCGCGGCATCTTCAATGCCGGCCTGTTCTCGAAACTTCGCCGTGGCGGCACCCTCGGCGCACCAGTGTTCATCAACGCCGGCCGCGGCGGCAGCCAGGTCGAGGCCGATCTCCTCAAGGCGCTGCAGACCGGCGTGCTGAAGGGTGCATCGCTCGATGTGTTCGAGACCGAACCACTACCATCCAGTTCGCCCTTCTGGACGATGGACAATATCGAGATGACTCCGCATTCGGCGGCCGATTCCGATGTCCGGGCGCTGTTTGCCCATGTCGAGCGGCAGATCGAGCGCTTCGAGGCGGGCGAACCGCTGGAGAATCTGGTGGCAAGGGACGCGGGCTACTAGAGCGTGTCGCAGCTATTGGGAACCATTCTGTTGGCTCCCAATAGCTGCGACACGCTCTAGGCAGACCTTACGACATCAAACTTTGCTTCAGTCGGGCGTTGCCGGCCTCGGGCACTGAGGGTCATCGTGATGTCGAGTGAGATGCAGTTTCTTGCCCCGGCCCTGCGGCCGGAGCATCCTGCAAGCAGCCGCAATGATCACCGGTTGGCCAGCTTCTCACGCATCCGGTCTTCCTGAGCGTGGAGTTCGGGCGTCATTTCCGCACCGAAATCCTCGGCGTCGAATACCTGGCGGATTTCGAGTTCGCTTGGGCCAGGCATCGGGTTGGGGCAACGCTTGGCCCAGGCAATCGCGTCGGCCATGTCCTTCACCTGCCAGATCCAGAAGCCGCAAACAAGTTCCTTCGTCTCGGCGAACGGACCGTCCGTGACGATCCGGCTCGCACCGTCGAAGCCAATGCGTACGCCCTTGGACGAGGGATGGAGCCCCTCGCCGGCCAGCATGATGCCGGCATTGACCAGCTCCTCATTGTATTTACCCATGGCTTCGAGCAATTCCGTCGAGGGCATGGTGCCCGCTTCGCTGTCCTTCGTCGCCTTTACAAGAACCATTACACGCATTGAATTTCTCCTGTTTGAACCTCAAGGGATCGTACTCCCTGCCTGAACGACGATTGAATTCCGCCGCTCCCGACATCGGCACGAAAAAAATCCTGCTCAATCGAGAAAAATTGCATCCATCGCCGACGGCAGTTCAAGCTCGCCATGTGGCATCGGCGTGAGCCTGCCGCTCTCGAAATCGCGCGAGAAGCGCGCGACATTGCCCGACTTGTTGTTGGCGACCGCCAGCACGCTTCCAGTCCTGTCGAGCCGAATCGCGCGCGGGAACCTGCCGCCGCTGGGCACTTCCTCACGAAGCTTCGCCATACCGGATTCCGGATCGATCCAGAAGATCGCGATCGTATCGGAGCCCCGGTTGCCGAGCATCAGGTAGCGGCCATCAGGCGCGATCGCCAATCCCGAAGGATAGTTGGCGTCCTTGCGCGGCACCCTGTTGGCCGCACCCTTGCCGGGCACGTTTGTCGCGGCAGCCGACTCCGCGATACGAGCCGTGCCCACTGCCATGTCGTAGCGGAGCGTCACCAGTGTCGAATCGAGTTCACCGCAGACATAGACCAGCGGCTCCCTGGGGTGAAAGACGCAGTGGCGTGGACCCGAACCTGCGGGCAGTTTCGCCTGCGAGGCCAACTCAAGGGCGCCGGACGCGGCATCAAACCGGTAGAGCCACAGGCCATCGGTCCCGAGATCGACGGCGGCCAACAGGCTGTTATCAGGGCTGAACGCCACGCAATGGGTATGCGGCGTCGCCTGCCGATCCGGGTCGGGACCGCTTCCCTCGTGCCGGGCGGAGGTCGCCAGATCGCCGAGCATCCCATCGACGCGAATCGGAAACACGGCGACCGACAGATCCTGACCCTTGGGTTCGCCACGATAATTCGCGACCGCAAGCCAGCGCCCGCTCTGGTCGATGGCGAGATGCACGGCCGCGTGGCCGCCGGTCGCGACGCTGCCGAGCAGGGTGAGGCCGTCGGCATCGAGCCGCAAGGCGCTGATCCTGCCTTCCGCACCGTTTTCGGAGGCGACATAGAGCACCTTATGCAGGCTCGACAAAGCGAGATAGGAGGGATCGGGCACGGCGTGCGAGACGAAAATCGATTGGGCGGCGGCTCCGTCATGACCCACAAACAGCGTGGTAGCCGCCTTGACTGCCCTGCCGCGCCTGTCCTTGCCCTTTGCCGATGCCGTTGCAAACCGCATATGCGCCTACCGTTTCGAATCCCGACGTCTGTCTATCCCATGCCGCGGCACGCCGGTCCAGCGCCCTGTCCAGCCGCCGATTTCCCTTGCAGGATCAGGCGACATTGCCCATCTTGGATGGAACGGCGCGGTCGGGGAGCGGCCCGGCGACGTGGAGGAGAACAGCATGACGGGCGCAAACCCCGCAACGGAAGACAGGCTCGCCGGCAGGCATTGGCTCAAATCCTATCCGGCAGGCATTCCGGCCGAGATCGGCCCGCTCGAACACGTATCAGTGGCCGGGCTCTTCGAGAATAGCTGCAAGAAATTCGGCCCCAAGACCGCGTTCATCTGCATGGGCAAGACCATGACCTATGCGGAACTCGACCGGGAGTCGGCGAAGGTCGCGGCATGGCTGCAGGCACGCGGCCATGTGAAGGGCGACCGCATCGCCGTCATGCTGCCCAATGTGCTGCAATATCCCGTCGTGACGATGGGCATCCTGCGGGCGGGTCTCACCGTCGTGAATGTCAACCCGCTCTACACGCCGCGCGAACTCGAATACCAGCTCAAGGATTCCGGCGCATCAGGCATATTCGTGCTGGAGAATTTCGCCCGTACGGTACAGCAGGTGATCGCCAGGACTTCCCTGAAGACCGTGGTCGTCGGCACGATGGGCGACATGCTGGGTCTCAAGGGCCATATCGTCAATTTCGTCGTCCGAACCGTAAAGAAACTGGTGCCGGAATGGTCGCTGCCGTGGCATGTGCCGTTCAAGGCGCTCATGGCCAAAGGCGGTGACTTCAAGCGGCCGGACCTCGGCCTCGATGACGTTGCGTTCCTGCAATATACCGGGGGTACGACGGGCGTTTCCAAGGGCGCGGTGCTCACCAACCGCAATGTCCTGTCGAACGCCGCGCAGAACAGCATCTGGCTCACCGCCGCTTATAAGATGAGTGGCGCCGATACCTCCAACATCCTCTATGTCTGCCCGCTGCCACTCTACCATATCTTCGCTCTCACCGTGAACATGGTGATGGGCATGGATGAGGGTGCGACCAATCTGCTGATCCCCAATCCGCGCGACATTCCCGGTTTCGTCAAGGAACTCGGCAGGTACAAGGTCAATTTCTTCCCAGGCCTCAACACGCTGTTCAACGCGCTGGCCAACAACGAGGATTTCAAGAAGCTCGATTTCTCGAGCCTGCTGCTCACCGTCGCCGGCGGCATGGCGTGCCAGCGTCCGGTGGCCGACAAGTGGGAGGCGGTGACCGGCAATGTCATCCTCGAGGGCTATGGCCTGTCGGAGACCTCGCCCGTTGCCGCCGTCAACCCGCCGGGCTCGACCACCTTCTCCGGCACGATCGGCCTGCCGGTCCCCTCGACCGAAATCGATATTCGCGACGATGACGGCAAGAGCGTGCCACTCGGCCAGGTCGGCGAGATATGCATCCGTGGTCCGCAGGTCATGGCCGGCTATTGGAACCGCCCGAACGAGACCGCTGATGCGATGACGCCGGACGGTTATTTTCGTTCCGGCGACATGGGCTTCATGGATGATCGCGGCTTCACCAAGATCGTCGATCGCAAGAAGGACATGATCCTGGTCTCGGGCTTCAACGTCTATCCCAACGAGGTCGAAGAGGTCGCCGCCACCCATCCCGGCGTGCTGGAAGCCGCCGCAATCGGCGTGCCGGATGAGCGGACCGGCGAAGCGGTCAAGCTCTTCGTCGTCCGCAAGGATCCGGCGCTGACCGCCGAAATGATCAAGGAATTCTGCGCCCAGGGGCTGACCAATTACAAGCGCCCGCATCTGGTGGAGTTCCGGGATAGCTTGCCGAAGACGAATGTGGGCAAGATTCTCAGGAAGGAACTGAGGGGGTAGCTGATTTGCGCGGTAACATCGCAAATCCACGACGTCATTCCACGATCTTCCAGTAAGAATCCTTCTGGATGACCTTGCCGTCGCGGAACGTGTAGAAGTCGCAGCCGCGCACGTGCCTCCTGACGCCCTCAGGCGTGGTGCCCGTGAGCGTCCATTTAGACATGCCTGTATTGGCATCCTCGTCCACGAAATGCTGCTCGTCGCCATAATGGACATCGGGCAAGCCTTCGAAACGGGTTGCGAGCGCCGCACGCACACTCTCCCTACCCTCGAAACGCGCGCCCCAGGGCTCGCTTCCCCTCGGCATCTGGAGGACGCAATCCTCGGCGAAGAATGCCATGATACGATCGAGATCATGGGCGTTGAAGGCGTCGCACAGCGCCGTCAACGTCGATCGAATATCCATGCTCCCTCCATCCGGCGGAACGGTTTCATGCGCCACAATACCATGGACGGGTACTTTCATGTAGATAAGTATCATCAGGACGAATCCGTCATGACGATCTCATTTCGTCTTGTTACAATCGATTGAAATGAGTAGCTTCCCGCCGCATCCCTGAAGGAGAAACGCCATGTCCGCGACCGCCGAGCAGCTCAGGCAAGCCGCCCTTTCCACCAAGGCCACCGAGATTCGCGAGGCCTTCGCGGCCGACCCCAAGCGCTTCCAGAAATACCATGCCTGGTTCGAGGACCTGCTGATCGATTATTCCAAGACAGCGGTCAACGACACTATTCTCGGCCTGCTCGAACAGCTCGCCGCGGAAGCCGGCGTCGCCGCCAAGCGCGAGGCGATGTTCAAGGGCGAGGCCATCAACATCACCGAAAAGCGCGCCGTGCTGCACACCGCGCTGCGCAATCGCACGAACACGCCTGTGATGGTCGATGGCAAGGATGTGATGCCTGATGTCAACGCCGTGCTGATCGCCATGGCAAAATTCGCCGACCACATCCGCGACGGCCGCCTCAAGGGCGCGACCGGCAAGAAGATCAACGATGTCGTCAATATCGGCATCGGTGGCTCAGATCTCGGTCCCGCGATGACGACATTGGCGCTGGCGCCCTATCACGACGGCCCGCGCCTGCACTATGTCTCGAATATCGATCCCGCCCATATCGCCGATACCTTGAAGCTCGTCGCGCCCGAAACCACCCTCTTCATCATCGCGTCGAAGACCTTCACCACGATCGAGACGATGACCAATGCCCAGACGGCGCGACGCTTCATCGTCGATGCGCTCGGCGAAGGCGCGGTGATGCATCATTTCGCCGCCGTCTCGACGGCGCTCGAAAAGGTCAACGCTTTCGGCATCGATCCAATCCGCGTCTTCGGCTTCTGGGATTGGGTCGGCGGCCGCTATTCGATCTGGTCGGCCATCGGCCTGCCGCTGATGCTCGCAGTGGGACCTGAGAATTTCGGCAAATTTCTCGATGGCGCGCATGCCATGGACAATCATTTCCGCTCGGCGCCGCTGAACAAGAACTTGCCCATGCTGCTCGGCCTGATCGGCTTCTACCAGCGCAATGTGCTGGGCTACACATCGCGCGCGGTGATCCCCTACGACCAGCGGCTGTCCCGTTTCCCCGCCTATCTCCAGCAGCTCGATATGGAATCCAACGGCAAGGGCGTGGTGATGGATGGTTCACCGGTCAAGGGTTCATCCGGCCCGGTCGTCTGGGGCGAACCCGGCACCAATGGCCAGCACGCCTTCTTCCAGCTGCTGCACCAGGGCACGGATATCATCCCGGTCGAATTCATGATCGCCAAGCAGGGCTTCGAGCCTGGCCTGCGCTACCAGCACGAACTCTTGATGTCGAACTGCGTGGCGCAATCCCAGGCTCTGCTCAAGGGCCGCACCGTTGCCGAGGCCAAGGCGCAGCTTCTCGCCCAGGGCTGGGAGCCGACCGAGGCAGATCATATCGCCCCGCACCGCTATTTCTCCGGCAATCGCCCGTCGATCACCTTCGTGCACGACAAGCTGACCCCCTTCGCACTCGGCCGCCTGATCGCGCTCTACGAACACCGCGTCTTCGTCGAAGGCGTGCTCTTCGGCATCAACAGCTTCGACCAGTGGGGCGTGGAACTCGGCAAGGAACTGGCAACGGGTCTGCTGCCGGTCGTGCAGGGAAGCAAGGGCACCGAGGGGCTGGATAGTTCGACGGTCGGGTTGGTGGCGGCGCTGAGGGGGTGAACCCCGGATCAGTTGGCTAACTCGGCACGCTATCTCCAAAGAAGAAAAACGAATCTTCCGATAGATCGCCGAGGTCGGTGTTGCGCAGTGTCAGCCGGTCGCCATCACCGAAATTGATCACGACGTTGGCGCCCTGCTGCCGCGCCTGGTCGAGCACGGCATCGAGATCCGATGCGGCGGAAACATTGCTTAGATCGATGAGGTCGACACTGTCGAAATCGTTGATCGTATCCTTGCCCATGCCATCTTCGAACACGAAACGATCACTGGAACCCCCGCCGGTCAGGACATCATTGCCAACACCGCCATCGAGCACGTCTTCGCCGTTCCGGGTCTGGAGGCGGTTGTTGCCGGCATTGCCGGTGAGTTCGCTGGCGAAATTGCCTGACGTGCCGTTGATATTGCCGTTGCCGGTCAGAATAAGCTTCTCGACGAAATCGGTGAGCGTGAAATTCACATTCGACCGCACTGTGTCGAAGCCGCCGTCGGTGCTCTCCAGGATCGTGAAAGCCCGACCGACCGCGTGGTAGCTATCGTCACCGGTTCCGCCAGCGACGGCTTCCACCACGGTGCCGCCACGATTGGCGAATGAGTCATCGCCACCGCCAAGATCGATTACTCCCACCACTCTGTTATAGTTGACGAACGTGTCCCTGTTGCCGCCACCGACATAGGCAAGCTCGGCGCCGAGTATCTTGCCATGATTGACAAGGATGTTCCTGCCGGTCTCGGCAATCTCGATTGCAGCATCGGCGCCGATCGATTGAATAGTACCGAAATTGCGGATGGTACCGTGGACCAGATCGAGTGTCGGCCCCTCCGTCGATTTCATCACGCCGTGATTGATGATTTCGTTATCGGAGCCGAGTGACCTGACCGCCGAGGTCGTCGAAAGAATGTCACCATTGTTGATCAGCACACTATCATCGAAGGTGCCATTGATACCAAACGCGGCCCCGATCAATCCGTTATTGACGATCGAGGATTGGTCCGAGAACAAATTTATGCCGATGTCGATCGCCTTGAGCTCGCCTGTCTTGGCGATGGTGATCGTCGTATCCGTGTCGAGCGAGGATTTCGAGCCACCGACATCGAGAGCTACGCTTGCGGAATTGGGCTCGGGGTTGTCGAGCGCTTCGATCTTGCCCTTGATTGTGAGCTGACGGCCGGAAACGGCGGTCCTGGCATCGACTCCCACGCCATCGACGGTGCCAATGACATTCTTCGCCACGACAAGTATGTCGTTGGCGTCAGCCAGTAGAATCGTCTCGGTAAAGTTCGCGGTAATGGTCTGCGATGCCATGGGAACGCCTCCTGATAATCAAGATCAGAGCATATCGCGACCAGACCCGCAGCGAAACGAACATTACTGGGTGCATTCGTGCCAAATCTGGGTGCATATCGGCGGGAGAATGAAAACGGCCACCCGCTTTGGGCGGATGGCCGTCATTTTCCCCGGACGCGCGCAGGTGATTGGCGGAACCACCCGCGCGGGAGGTCTATGCCCGAGGCAATCGGGATTGTTCGCCGCAGCCTTCACGCATCCATGACAGGCACGAACCCACCGCTCACACGCCGCGACTCATCCTGCGGCGGGTTGCCCTGGTGCATGCGCGGATCGGTGAAAATCTTCTGCCAGGCGGCGTCGCGCACGGCTTTCGACGGCCACTCCACCCAGGAGAATACCACCGCCTCGTCCGCGCTGGCATCCACCGAACGGCGGAAATCCGTGACCTTTCCATCGGGGATATTGTCGCTCCAGGCATCGACGATCCGCGTCGCACCATGCTCTGTCAGGATATCGGCGACGGTATTGGCGTAGGCCAGGTAGGCATCCTTGCTATCCCCCGATGTCGGCACCAGCGAACCATCGATATAGCCGGCCCCACGACGCTTACCCTTTTCGATTATGCCTTCGAAGCCGCCCCAGATCATGCGTTGCATATCGAAGGGCATCTCGCCAAAGGCCTCCATGCGCGGGTCCTTCATGATCTTCTCATTGGCCGAACTGGCCAGTGATTTCGACGCATATTCGTGCCAGGAGAAAACGATCTTCTCGTCGGCAGTGGCTTTCACCGCCCGGCGAAAATCGGTGATCTTACCCTCTCTGACGTCATCATCCCAAGCTTCGACCTGCCGTGCGGCGCCATATTCTCGAAACATCGGCGCGCCTTTTTCGGCCACGTCGATATAGGCCTGGCGCTTGGTCTCCGGCACGGCGACGACAAATCCGGTGATGTAAGTCATGGCGTTCTCCTCTTTGCCCCTCTTCAATCTCTGGCTTGACATTTAGGTTGATATCAACATAATTAGCGCATGTCAAACTGCTTGTCCGTTCCTTTCGAGACCACACTGCATGTCAGGGATCATTGCCTCTGCCTCGCCGCCCAACGAGCGGCACGCGCACTCGCCCGCCGGTTCGACGAGGCGCTGAAGCCTGTTGGCATCACCAGCGGGCAGTTCTCGCTGCTAAATGCGCTCAATCGGCCGGAACCGCCGACGATCGGCGCGGTCGCAACTCTGCTCGCCATGGATCGCACGACGCTGACGGCGAACCTCAAGCCGCTGGAGCGGCGGGGGATGGTGGAGTTGACGGCGGATGCGAAGGACAAGCGCAGCCGGCGGATAAGGCTCATGGATGCAGGCATGGCGGCGCTGACTGCGGCCATGCCGATCTGGGTCGGCACGCATGGCGAGATCGATGAAGCTGTCGGCGGCGAGGAGACGACGGCTTTGCGCGCTGGATTGAGGGCGCTGGCTTAGAGCCTGCACTCACTGGACTATGCGCAGCTATATTCTCCGGAAGACTCTCACGTCGTGCCGCGTCGCGTCCTGTCTCCCGGCCATGCCGATAGGGCGATCACTACCAAACGCTTCAATGCATCGGTACACGCACCGTCGCAGGCCTGGGCGGACATTCCCTGCACCACCGCGCCATAGAAGCGCGCCAGCGTATCGGTGTCGGTGCCGACGGGCAGTTCACCCTCTTGGACGGCGCGGTCAAACCGTGCCTGGAGCATCTGGATGGATGCCTCGCGCCGCGCCGCGACATCTCTCGCGACGGACACATTGTTCTCCGAATACTGAAGAACCGCCGTGGAGACCATACAGCCGCGCGGCTTGGCGGGATCGCTGATGCCTTGCACGACATCGTTGAGGTAGAATGCAAGTGCCTCATAGGCCGACATTTCGCCTTGCAGGGCTTCGCAACGCCGCTGGCTGTCCCGCGCGACCGCATGGTCGAGCGCCCGCCTATAAAGTTCCTCCTTAGATCCGTAAGTCGCATAGAGAGACGGCGGTGTGACACCCATGGCCTGCGTCAGGTCGGCGATCGAAGTTCCCTCGTAGCCGTGTTCCCAGAACAACATCGAGGCGATTTCCAGCCCTGCTTCCGGATCCAGCAGCCTTGGCCTGCCACGCTTTCGCGCAGGCGCATCGTTTTTTATATCGATCACTATAATAACCCTTGACGGACATGTTCCTAGCTTATTATATTGATCACTATAAAAGTATCAATGGAGTTATCAATGTCTGGAAGATTATCGAATAAAGTCGCTCTCGTGACGGGCGGCTCCCGTGGAATCGGCCGCGCAATGGCGCTGGCTTTCGCGCGGGAGGGGGCGTCGCTCATCGGCGTGCACTATGGCAGCAATGCCGAGGCCGCACAGGCGACGGTGCGGGAAATAGAGGCGCTTGGAACGAAAGCGGTCGCTATCGGCGCGGACCTCTTCAAGGCAAGGGAAGCGGCGGAGGCTATCGCCGACCAGATCAAGTCCGCGGCGATCGCCCAAACCGGTGCAGCTGGTCTCGACATCCTGGTCAACAACGCGGGCGTGGCCTATGCGACAGCGCTGGCCGATACGGACGAGGCTCTCTACGACCAGATCATGAACATCAACACAAAGGCACCGTTCTTCCTGATTCAGGCCCTCGCAGACCATATTCGCGACAACGGACGCATCATCAACGTCTCTACGGGCTTCACGCGGATCGCGGCCCCGACCCATCCCGCCTATGCGGCATCGAAAGGTGCACTCGACACCCTTTCGCTGGCGCTGGCGCCGGCCTTTGCTCAGCGTGGCATCACGGTGAATGCGGTCATGCCAGGCGTCACCGAGACCGACATGAACGCAGCCTGGCTCGCGGACCCCGATGCTCGTGCCGGCGCGGAGGGCATGTCGGTCTTCTCGCGCGTCGGCACACCCGCCGACGTGGCCGATGTCATTACCTTCCTTGCATCCAACGATTCTCGCTGGACGACGGGGCAGGTCATCGACGCGACAGGCGGCGCCAGGATCTGAATATCGCCCTCTCGGGAGCGATGCATATCGAATACGAAGGCCAGCGGAGATGTCTCTCCGCTGGCCGAAATCCAAACTATCGCAATGTGTTTACTTCATCGTCGGGATCGAAAACTCCGCGCCATCCTTGATGCCCGACGGCCAGCGGCTGGTCACGGTCTTGGTCCGGGTCCAGAACTTGATCGAATCCGTGCCGTGCTGGTTCAAGTCGCCAAAGGACGAGGACTTCCAGCCGCCGAAGGAGTGGTAGGCGAGCGGCACCGGGATCGGAACGTTGACACCGACCATGCCGATGTTGATGCGGCTGGTGAAGTCACGGGCGGCGTCACCGTCGCGGGTGTAGATCGCGACGCCGTTGCCGTATTCGTGCTTCATCGGCAGCGACAGGGCTTCCTCGTAGTTCTTGGCACGGACGACCGAGAGCACCGGTCCGAAGATTTCGGTCTTGTAGATATCCATGTCGGGGGTGACGTTGTCGAATAGGCAGCCGCCGACGAAATAGCCGTCTTCATAGCCCTGGAGCTTGAAGTCGCGACCGTCGACGACGAGGTTGGCGCCCTCGGCGATGCCCTTGTCGATCAAGCCGAGAATGCGGGCCTTGGCTTCCTTGGTGACAACAGGGCCAAGATCGGCCTTGTCGTCGTTGTAAGGGCCGATGCGCAAGCTTTCAACCATCGGGGTCAGCTTGTCGATCAGGCGGTTGGCGGTTTCCTCGCCGACGGGGACGGCGACCGAGATCGCCATGCAGCGCTCGCCGGCCGAGCCGTAGCCCGCGCCAATCAGCGCCTGGGCGGCTTGGTCGAGGTCGGCGTCGGGCATGATGATCATGTGGTTCTTGGCGCCGCCGAAGCACTGGGCGCGCTTGCCGTTCATCGCCGCCGTGCCGTAGACGTAGCGGGCGATCGGGGTGGAGCCGACGAAGGACACGGCCGAGATATCGGGATGGGTGAGGATCGCATCGACCGCGCCCTTGTCGCCGTTGACGACATTAAGAATGCCAGCGGGAAGACCGGCCTCGATCATCAGTTCGGCAAGCCGGATCGGCAGCGAAGGATCGCGCTCGGAAGGCTTCAGGATGAAGGCGTTGCCGCAGGCGATGGCCGGGGCGAACATCCACATCGGAATCATGCCGGGGAAGTTGAACGGCGTGATGCCCGCGCCGATGCCGACCGGCTGGCGGATCGAATACATGTCGATATTGGGGCCGGCGCCTTCGGTATATTCGCTCTTGGAGAGATGCGGGATGCCGATGACGAATTCGCAAACTTCCAGGCCGCGGATCACGTCGCCCTTGGAATCCTCGATCGTCTTGCCATGCTCGCGGGAGAGCATCTCGGCCAGTTCGTTCATGTTGTCGTTCAAGAGCTGCACGAACTTCATGAACACGCGAGCGCGGCGCTGCGGGTTGGTCGCGGCCCATTTCGGCTGCGCTGCCTTGGCATTCTGCACCGCGGCATCGAGTTCGGCGTCGCTTGCCAACGCCACTTCGGCCTGAATTTCGCCGGTTGCGGGGTTGAAGACATTGGCCTTGCGGCCCGACGTGCCGGCAACCTGTTTGCCGTCGATGAAATGACCGATCTGATACATGGGGATCCTCCTTGATTTATGGCGCGGACTTTACGCTTCAATTTGCACAAAGCAATGGAATGGAATAAGCATCCGTTGTGCAGAAATTGATGTAGCTGGATGGCGCGATCATGAGCGGCAAGATGGTCAGAATTGCGGAACTGGAGATCGATCCGGGGCAGTTGGAAGCTTATCGCGCGTTGCTGGTGGAGGAGATCGAGGCCTCGGTCGCCAATGAGCCCGGCGTGCTGATGCTGCATGCGGTGGCGGAGAAGGAACGGCCGGAGCAGATCAGGATATTGGAGGTCTATGCGGATAGGGCGGCTTATGAGGCACATCTCAGGACGCCGCATTTCCTGAAATACAAGACTGGCACGGCTGGCATGGTGAAATCGCTCACGCTGGTGGATGTGGATCCGGTGATGATGCGGGGGAAATAACTGCGCCATGAACTGGGACGACGTCCGCATCTTTCTCGCCGTGGCCCGTGCCGGCCAGATCCTTGCTGCCTCCAAGCGGCTGGGAGTCAACCATGCCACCCTCTCCCGCCGCCTCACGGCGCTGGAAGAGGCGCTGAAGAGCCGTCTCTTCATCCGCCGCACCAATGGCTGCGAACTGACCGCCCAGGGCGAGATGTTTCTCGCCTCGGCCGAGCGGATGGAAACCGAGATGCTCGGAGCACAATCGAGCCTCGGTCGCACCGATACCGCCATCGCCGGCACCGTGCGGATCGGGGCGCCGGATGGTTTCGGCGTCTCGTTCCTGGCGCCCCGCATGGGCCGGTTGATCGAGCGGCATCCGGAACTCCGCATCCAGCTGGTGCCAGTGCCGCGCGCCTTCTCGCTCTCCAGCCGCGAGGCCGATATCGCGATCACGCTCGAGCGGCCGGAACAGGGCCGGCTCGTCTCCTCGAAGCTCACCGATTACACGCTCGGCCTCTATGCCTCCAGCGCCTATGTCGAGGCGCATGGCGCACCTGACGACGCCGAAGCGCTGAAGGCCCATCGCCGCGTCGGCTATGTCGAGGACCTGATTTTCTCGCAATCGCTGAACTTCACCGGCGAGGTGATGCGCAACTGGGATGCCGGCTTCGAGATTTCCTCGGCCACCGGCCAGACGGAGGCGGTGCGCGCCAGCGCCGGCATCGGCATCCTGCACAATTACATCGCGCGACAATATCCGGACCTCGTCCGCGTCATGCCTGATACATCGATCCAGCGCACCTACTGGACGATCTTCCACGAAAGCGCCCGCGACCTCGCCCGCGTCCGCATCGTCGCCGATTTCCTGCACGAGATCGTGCGGGAGGAACGCGGCATATGGTAAATGGATCGTTGTTAACTCTGTGACTTATTTATTTCGCGTGACCCGCCGTACGGCCTATAAATCCGACCCCAGACACGTCTATATCACGTCGATGGACTTAAGGGGACGGACGTGAAGCAGAAGATCAGTTTTTCCAGCAAATTGCGCTATTGGTTCGATCAGACCATGGCGGCCGGCACCGGTGCGCTCATCGGCTGGCTGGGCATTATCTCGCTGCTGATCATCCTCGCCTTCGGCGCCATCATCTCGATCACCGGCATCGCGCAGGAGGGCGGGGAAAAGCTGAACTTCGCCGAGGCCGCATGGGAAGCGCTGATGCGCACGCTTGATGCCGGCACGATGGGCGGCGACACCGGCTGGGTGTTCCGCGGTGTCATGCTGCTCGTCACGCTGGCCGGCATCTTCGTCGTGTCCACCCTTATCGGCGTGTTGAGTTCGGGCATCGAAAGCAAGCTCGACGAGTTGCGCAAGGGCCGTTCCGAAGTGCTGGAAAAGGACCACACGATCATCTTCAACTGGTCGCCCTCGATCTTCGACGTCATTTCCGAACTCGTCATTGCCAATGAAAGCCGCAGGCGGCCGCGCATCGTCGTCATGGCTGACAGGGACAAGGTGGAGATGGAGGAGGAGATCGCCGCCAAGGTGCCCGATCTCAGAAATACCAAGGTCATCTGCCGCCATGGCGATCCGACCGATCTCTATGATCTCGCGATCGTCAATCCCAATGCGTCCCGCTCGATCGTCATCCTGTCGCCCGAGGCGTCCGACCCGGATTCGAGCGTCATCAAGACCATTCTCGCGCTGACCCAGGGTCCCGGCCGTCGCGATGAAAAATACCGTATCGCAGCCGAAATCCGGGACGCCGCCAATGCCGAACTTGCCGAGATCGTCGGCGGCGGCGAGGCGCAGCTGGTGCTGGCCGACGACCTGATCTCCCGCATCGTCGTCCATTCCAGCCGCCAGCCGGGCCTGAGTGCCGTCTATACCGAACTGCTCGATTTCGACGGTGCGGAAATCTACACGACCGAGGAGCCGAAGCTCGAAGGCAAGTCCGTGGCTGAAGCCGCGATGTCCTACGAGGCCAGCACGATTATCGGGCTTGTCTATCCCGACGGCAATGTCGATCTCAATGTCGACAAGGCGCATCGCATCCTCAAGGGTGAGCGGCTGATCCTGATCGCCGAGGACGACGACGCCATCATCTTCAAGCCCTTTTCCGGCTCGATCGATCGCTCGCTGATCCGCAAGGCCGGGCCGCAACCGATCGCGCCCGAGCGGACGCTGCTGCTCGGCTGGAACCGCCGCGCGCCGATGATCGCGTCGGAACTGTCGCGCTTCGTGGCGCCCGGCTCGGTGTTGACCATCGTTGCAGACACGCCCGATCTTGCGGCCAAGGCGCGCCATATCAGCCTCCATGGCGACAACCTGGCGCTCGATATCCGCGAGGGCGATTCCTCTTCGCGTGGCGAGATCAGGGCGCTCGATCCCCTCTCCTACGATCACATCCTGGTGCTCGGTTATAACGAGGATCTCGAGGCGCAGCCGGCCGACACCCGCACGCTGGTCACGCTGCTGCATCTGCGCCAGATCGCCGAGAATGCCGGCAAGCATTCGAGCGTCGTCAGCGAGATGATCGATGTGCGCAACCGCGAACTCGCCGAAGTCTCCAAGGCCGACGACTTCGTCGTCAGCAACAAGCTGGTCAGCCTGATGCTCGCCCAGGCGGCCGAGAACGAGTACATGACCCGCATTTTCGGCAGCCTGCTCGACGAGAACGGCTCGGAACTCTACCTCAAGCCGTCCACCGACTATGTCGAGACCGGCGCGGAGGTCGATTTCTATACGGTCACGATATCAGCCATGCTGCAGGGCCACACCGCCATCGGCTACCGCAGGCGCAATGGCGCGGGCATATGGTCGGTCAAGATCAATCCGCCGAAATCGGAGAAGATCACATTCGCGGAGAGCGAACAGGTCGTGGTGCTTGCGGCGAACTAATGCCTGGCCCTGGGCCTTTGATAGCCGCTTCTCATTTAGCTTGAGGTTGGATAAGCTCGACCGAGAGCAGCACGGCATGGGGGAGTTGATAGAGGGGAATGCAGACAGTCGAACTCAACGATCTCATTCTCGCCATCTATGATACGACCATAAATCCGGGTGCATGGCCTGAAGTCCTAGACCAGGCCTCCCGTTATATCGGCGCAACCGGTGCCATGATCTTCGAGCTGGAAGGGCCGGGCGACCGGCGCCGTATACTGGCACCGCATGTCAGCAAGATCTACGATGCTCAATTGGTCGCCGACTATATCAACGCATACCATGCCGAGGAATTGATCGATCAGGACATATTCACCAGCCTGTCCAAGCCCACCGATCAGATTCATTTCGTCACCGACGATGCCTTGACCAAGACCGAAGACGAACTTCTGACGCGAGCCAACGTCCGTGCAATGATCGAAAACGGCATCCGCTACAGGATGGCGGCCCTGCTCGACAAGGATCTCGTCGATCGGGATCGCTTCGCGCTACAATTCACGCCGCGCGCGGGTCCTATCTCGAAAGGGCACCTGGAAAAAGCGTTGCTGATTGCGCCGCATATCGCCAAGGCGCGCAATATCAGCCGGCCGACCAAGCAGCTTGCAGACAGTTTCCGCTCGGTAGCCGATTGCATTGACATGCTCGTTGTCGGTATCTGTATCCTCGATAGGCAAGGCAGGATCGTGCATCTCAATCAGGAATTTCAGCGTCAGCTCGACGCCTATCCCGTCTTCCGCAAGGACCGGTCGGGGCGATTGATCATGCGATCGGCAAAACCTGCCGAGGAGCTGGGCGAGCTTCGCGGCTCGCTCGCCAACCATGGCCGGTTCGGCGCCCGTCCCCGGAAGGAGGCAATCACCTCGGTCATCGAAGACAACCCGCATACGCTGTGTGTCGAAGTGGCGCCCCTGACCACCGCCGGCGAATTCGGCGAGTCAAAGCTCAACGGCCACATCATCTACAGCATGGATGCGGGCAACTTCTATGAAATCGATGGCGCGATGCTGGCCTCGATCTTCTCGCTGACGCAGGCCGAAACCTCTATTCTCGAAATGCTGGCCGAGGGTCTGACCAATGCACAAATATCCGAACGCCGGTCAAAATCGGTGGAAACCGTCAATTCCCAGGTGAAGTCGATCCTCGAAAAGACCCAATCTGCCAACCGGACCCAGCTGATCAGGTTGGCGACCAACATAAGTTCGAGCTTCATCCTGGATCGCGATCGGCCGGCACGGTAGCGCTCCGCCGGCGCAAGCGCTTGACGGATAGTTCCTTTTATTGCCCGATGGGGCGTCGGCGCGTGGGAGAACTGATCACATGGAGCCACTGGTCGTCAATCTCGGTCTCGCGCTCGCCATCGGCCTGCTGGTCGGGCTCGAGCGCGGCTGGCGGGAACGCGAGGCGCCGGCGGGCAGTCGCACGGCTGGCATCCGCACCTACGGCATATCGGGCTTGCTCGGCGGCGTCATGGCGGCCCTTGGTGACGCCACCCAGAATTCGCTGATCCTGCCCGTCGGCTTCCTTGGTTTTGCCGCCGTATTCGCCTGGTTCAAGTGGCAGGAGTCGGTTGAGGACGATAATTTCAGCGTCACCGGCGTGGTGGTCGCGCTCGCCGTTTTCGCGCTCGGGGCGCTTGCCGTGTCCGATCGCCCCACGGAGGCGGCTGCCGGCGGCGCGGCGCTTGCGGCGATCCTGGCCAGCCGGGAAATGCTGCATGGCCTGCTCACCCGACTAAGCTGGCTCGAAGTCCGGTCGGCCCTCATCCTGGCCGTGATGACGGCGGTCGTGCTGCCGCTCCTGCCGTCCCAGCCGATCGATCCCTGGGGTGCGATCAATCCGCGCGAAATCTGGATCTTCACCATTCTTCTCGGCGCCTTTTCCTATCTCGGCTATATTCTCACCCGCATTGCCGGACCTTCGCGTGGCCTGATCTATGGCACGCTGGCAGGAGCGCTGGTTTCCTCGACGGCCATGACGCTATCGCTTGCCCGCACCGAGGGCAGCCCAAGGCGCCGGGCGGGCGCCGCCAGCCTTGCCGCCATGGTGTCGATCCTGCGGGTGCTCGCCTATTCCTCCTTCGTGGCGCCCGCGGTCATGGCGATCGTGCTGCCCGCCGCACTTGCCGCAGCGACCGCCTTTGCGCTTTCGGGCTGGCTCCTGATCACCCACACGCCGGAAAGCGAAGCCGCCGCGCAATCGGACCGCAATCCGCTCGAGGCGAAAACGATCGCCATTTCGGCTGTCATCTATACCGCCATGTCTCTGCTCGGCGCACTCTCGGCCCAGTATCTCGGCTCGGAAAGCCTGCCGATCACGGCAGCGATCGCGGGCATGGCCGATGTCGATGTTGCGGTCCTGTCCATGCTGCGGCTGCAGGGCGGCGCCGCGGCGGAAATTCTTGCATTGGCGGTTCTCGCGGCCTTTGCATCCAATGCACTTTTCCGCGTGATCAGCGCGGCAACCATCGCGCCGCCCGGCTTTTCGATACCGCTCGGCATCGTCACCTTGCTGGCGATCGGGCTTGGTTTCGCCGTCCATGTGCTGGTGCCGGCCCTCCCCCTGCCCATCCTCAAATAACGCTCTCCGAAAAATCGCGAAAGAAATTTCGCGATACATGTTGCCAACCACATATCTCGTGCCTAGATATAAGTTGCCAACCACATATATTCTGGAGAGCTCGCTGTGAATTCACTTTGGAACCCGACCACGCTCGGTCACATCAATTTGCCGCATCGTCTGGCGCTCGCCCCGATGACCCGCAGCCGTGCCAATGCCGATGGCACACCCACCGGCCTTGTCCCGACTTATTACGCCCAACGCGCCTCGCTCGGCCTGCTGATCACCGAAGGCACCCAGCCCTCGGAAGACGGCCAGGGCTACATGTTCACGCCTGGTATCCATAGCCAGGAACAGGTCGCCGCCTGGAAGAAGGTCACCACGGCCGTTCATGCCGAAGGCGGCCACATCTTCATGCAGATCATGCATGCCGGCCGCATTGGCCATGTCGACAACACCCCGCACCATCGCGATCTTCTCGCACCTTCGGCCATCGGCGCCAATCAGCCGATGTACACGCCGACGGGTCCGCAGACGACATCCGCGCCGCGCGAGATGACTGTCGACGACATCAAGCAGACGGTTCAGGATTTTCGCCAGGCCGCCCGCAATGCAATCGACGCCGGTATGGACGGCGTCGAAATCCACGGTGCCAACGGCTACCTGATCAACCAGTTTCTGGCGCCGAATGCCAATATACGCACCGATTCCTATGGCGGCTCGATCCAGAATCGGGCGCGCTTCGCGATCGAAGTGGCTCGCGCCGTGGTCGAGGAGATCGGTGCTGAGCGTACCGGCATCCGGCTCTCGCCCGGTTTCGCGATCGGCGGACTCGAGGATGGTGCGGAGGGCGAGGATCTCTATCGCTACCTGATCGGCGAGCTCGACAAGCTGGGTCTGGTTTACCTGCACATCCACCACTTCGGCAACGACACGTTCCTCGCCGATATCAGGGCCCGCTGGTCGCAGAAGCTACTCGTGCTGCGCTATGACCGGCCGCTGGAAGACCTCGCCTGGGATGTGGAGATGGGACTGGCCGATATCGTTCCGGTCGGCCGCTGGGGTCTTGCCAATCCGGATTTCGTCGAGCGTCTCAAGGCCGGCGCCGAACTCAACGAACCTGATGCGTCGACCTTTTACTCTGGCGGTGCTAAAGGCTATATAGATTATCCGACCTTGCAACAAAGCCCGGCCGCGGCGGTTGCATAACATTTGATGGAAGAGAAATGGAAGACACCTGCGAGTCCCAAATACAAGCGTCCTGCGCCTGCCTCAAGACGGACTATCCGGTGAGCTTCGCCATCTTCGCCCTCGCCCGGTCGCACCGGGCGAAGGCAGCCAGCATGCTGGCCGGCATCGGGCTTTTCCCGGGCCAGGAAATCCTGCTCATGCAGCTCTCCGAAAAGGATGGCAAGCCGCAGAAAGCACTGTGCGACTCGATCGGGCTGGACCATTCCACCGTTGCCAAGTCGCTGCTCAGGCTCGAACGCGAGGGCCTGATCGTCCGCAAGAAGTGTCCCGAGGACGGCCGCGTCTCGCAGGTCTACCTTACACAGAGGGGCTGGGAAACGACCCGCGCCATTACTGGCGTCTGGGCCGAGCTCGAACGGATGACCGTCGAACAGCTGACGGTCGAGGAACAGGCACAGCTGATGTCGGCCGCCAGGAAAATCATGCCGCAGATGGTGCCCGCTTCCGCAGCTCAGTAATCATAAGATAATCCCGGATTCGACGCGGCACCCCGCATCAGCTGCCGCGCACCCCTCGACCATCCCGATTGATCTTCCTATATTGGTCACACAGCCAATGGAGACGAACGTGACCGGTATCCAGCATATCCCCGTGAAACGCATCGATGGCACGACGGCACAGCTCGGCGATTACGCCGGCAAGGTGCTGCTGGTGGTCAATACCGCCTCCAAATGCGGCCTGACCCCGCAATATGAAGGCCTCGAAGCGCTCTACCGCGCCCGGCACGAGCAGGGCCTCGAAATCCTCGGTTTTCCCGCCAATAATTTCAAGGAACAGGAGCCCGGCTCGGACCAGGAAATCGCCAGCTTCTGCCAGCTCACCTATGACGTGACCTTCCCGATGTTCGCCAAGGTCTCGGTCAAGGGCGAGGATGCCCATCCACTCTACCGCGCCATGACCACGAAACACCCCGACATGAAGGGCGCCGAAACCTTCCGCCAGCGCATGATTGAGTCGGGCCAGGGGCCGGAGCGGCCGGAAGACGTGCTGTGGAACTTCGAGAAGTTCCTGATCTCCCGCAAGGGCGAGGTCATCGGGCGGTATTCGCCCAACATGAAGCCGGATGATCCGGTGCTGGTGGGCGATATCGAGAAGGCGCTGGCGGAGTAGGGTTGGGGCTGAGTATGTCGGCCCACCCCTCTCAGCCTCACTTCATGTCATAAATATCGATCGGGAAATATTTCGCGTTGATCTTCTGGTAGGTCCCATCGGCGCGAATGGCATCGATCGCCGCATTCAGCTTGGCCACCAGTTCCTTATCCTCCAACCTGACCGCGATGCCGGCGCCCTTGCCGATCCACTTTTCGTCGGTGATCGGCTTGCCGATCAGTTCGCAGCACTTGCCGTCGTCGGTTTTCAGCCAGGCCATCAGCGGCAACATGTCGCCGGTAGCAAGATCGAGCCGGCCGTTGATCATGTCGAGATTGACCTCGTCCTGCGTCGGATAAAGCTTGATATCGGCATCCGGATAGGTCGCAGTCGCATATTCGGCCTGGGTCGTGCCGGATTGGGCGCCAATCGTCTTGCCCTTCATGCCCTCGTTGGTGAAGTCGGTGATGCCTGATCCCTTCGGCGCGATATGGGTCATCGGCGCCTTGAAGTAGGGTTTCGTGAAGGCCACCTTCTCGGCCCGCTCGGGCGTGATGAACATCGAGGCGATCATGAAGTCGAATTTCTTGGCCTGCAGCGCCGGGATGATGCCGTCCCAATCCTGCGTCACGACGGTGCATTCGACCTTCATCTCGGCACAGAGTGCCATGCCAATGTCGATATCGAAGCCGCCGACCTTGCCCGAAGCGTCGATGAAATTGAACGGCGGATAGGCGCCTTCGGTGCCGATCACCAGCTTGTCGGCCGCCTGGGCGGATAATGCGGACAAAGCGGCAAACGCCGCCGCGAGCAGGATTTTCTTCATGATCGTTCCCCTGTTGCTGATGCCTTTACGGCATCTTGCGATCAATCCTATGCGCCGAACGGGCATAAATGAAATAGATAGTTGAAATAGTCGCTATCAACCTGAATGATGTACCAAGCCATAGGGAGATCGATCAAATGGCCGAAAGCCGGCTTGAACGCTTTGCGCACAATCTCGACTGGAACCTGCTGCGCACCTTCGTGGTGGTGGTCGAGGAAGGCTCGATCACATCGGCCGCCAACCGCCTGCTGCTGCAACAGCCTGCCGTCTCCATGGCATTGAAGCGGCTGGAGCAAACGACTGGCCATCGCCTGATCGACCGCCGGCCGGGCCGCTTCGAGGTCACCGAAGCCGGCGAGCGGCTGCACCGCCAGGCGCGCGAGATCTTCGCCGCCGTCGTGCGCCTGCCGGATGCACTGGAAAGTGCCGGCGCCGATGTTTCCGGTCATGTCGGCATCCACGCGGTCAGCCATGTCCATCATCCCGGCTGGGATGGGCGTCTCGCGTCCTTCTTCGAGACGCATCCGAAAGTCACGATGAGCGTCACCATCGAGACCACCGCCGATGTCATCAGCGCCGTGGAGCGCGGCCTTGCCAGTATCGGCCTTTGCGACGGCATAATCCCATCCGGCTTGGACAAGTTGCCCTACAAGCGCGAATTCTACGCCCTCTATTGCGGCCGCGGCCACCGGTTGTTCGGCGCCGAGGATGCCACGCTCAACGACCTGCGCGGCGATTATTACGTCGCCTTCACCGCCGATGTGCTGGGCGGCCAGCATATGAACGCCATTACCGCCGTGCGCGCCATGGGCTCGTTCGGGCAGGAGGTGCGCGCCGTCTCCTCGCATGTCGAGGAGGTCACGCGGCTTGTCGCGGCCAATGTCGGCATCGGCATGTTGCCCACCCACCTTACCGAGCCGATGGTTACTGCTGGCGAACTCTGGCAGCTGCCGCCTTATGACAACCTGCCGGCGCAGGATGTGTTCGTGATCACCAATCCGGCCGCGATGCTGAACCCGGCGGAGCGCGCCTTCCTCGCCCATATGCAGGGGTTGGAGCCGGTGATCCATGACTAAGCATCAATCGTTTTGATGTTGGCCTTTGCCTCTATAAATTTGAACGCAATCGCATCTGCCTGTAGCTCTCTTCCAGAGGGAGCGCCATGCAGACATACGACATCGCAATCATCGGCGGCGGCATTGCCGGTCTGTCGCTCGCCTATTCCCTGGCAGGGAGGCGCTCGGTTGTGGTGCTGGAGCAGGAAGATGTGCTCGGCTATCACGCGACCGGCCGTTCCGCCGCGGAATTCGTGCTGCGCTACAACAGCGAGGAAGTGTGCAAACTGGCGGCGATTTCCCGCGGCTTCTTCGATACGCCGCCCGAGGGCTTCACCACCGTGCCGCTGCTCCGCCAGCGCGGCGGCATCACCATTGCCAATGCCGAAAAGGCCGAACGCCTCCGCACCCGGTTCGAGGCGGAGGCACGCCACGCACCGCTGACCTTGATGACCCCGGACGAGGCGATCGAACAGGTTCCTTTTCTCGATCCGGCCTATGTCACCGCCGCATTCCATGATCCGGAATTCTGGGACATCGAGGTCGAGAGCCTGTTTCAGGGCTATGTGAAAGGCGCGCGGCGGGCAGGCACGGAAATCAGGACCGGCGCCGGCGTGCTCGATATACGCGATGACGGGCGGCATTGGCGGATCGAAACCGCCGGCGGTGCGGTCGTGGCCCGCAGGCTGGTCAACGCCTCCGGTGGCTGGGCCGATGGGATCGCCGCCATGGCGGGAGTCAAGCCCAAGGGCATCGCGCCGCACCGGCGCACCGCAGTCCTGATCGACCTGTCCGGCATGGACCTGCATGCGGTGCCCGAAATCAACGAACTGGACGAGACTTTCTACTTCAAGCCCGACGCCGGGCGCCTGCTGGTCTCGCCAGCCGACGAGACGCCGTGCACGCCGGCCGATGTGCAGCCCGAGGAAATCGATATCGCCTGGGCGGTGCATCATTTCGAGGAAGCCACGACGGTCAAGGTCGATCGGGTCGCGAAAAGCTGGGCCGGCATGCGCAGCTTTTCCGCCGATCGCCTGCCGGTGATTGGTCCCGCGCCGGACAATCTCCGCTTTTTCTGGCTTGCGGGACAGGGCGGCTACGGCATCCTGAGTTCGCCGGCGCTCGGCGCGCTTGCCGCTTCGATGCTTTGCGAATGCACTGTCCCGGAGGGCTTTTCGCAGATGTCGCTTGATCCCGCACTCTTCTCGCCCGGCCGTTTCTGAAATAGATTGAGCCAAAGCGGATGGAGGTCTGATATGGCGTGGTCGGCGCAGCAATATGTGAAATTCGAGGACGAGCGCACGCGGCCGACGCGTGATCTTCTGGCACAGGTGCCGCTGGAGCATGTGTCGCGCGGCATCGACCTCGGCTGCGGGCCGGGCAATTCCACCGAACTGCTGATCGAACGGTTCGGCAGTACCGGGATTTCCGGCCTCGACAGCGACGACGACATGCTGGCCGCTGCCGCCAAGCGCCTGCCCTATACGACGTTCCAGAAGGCCGACCTCGCGACCTGGCAGCCGGACCGGCCGCAGAACCTGCTCTTCGCCAATGCCGTGTTTCAATGGCTGCCCAACCATCTCGACATTTTCGAGCGCCTGATGGACGGGCTGGCGAGTGGCGGCGTGCTGGCGGTGCAGATGCCCGACAATCTCGACGAGCCAAGCCATCGTGCGATGGAGGACACGGCGCATGACGGGCCATGGGTGCCGCTCTTCCAAGGGCGGGTGATCCGGCGGGCGCCGCTGCCGGCGCCATCGGTCTATTATGACCGCCTGGCGCCCAAGGCATCGCGCGTCGAGATCTGGCACACGATCTACAATCATCCGCTCACTGATGCCGCCGCGATCGTCGAATGGGTCAAGGGCTCGGGGCTCCGGACCTATCTCGACCATGCCGGACCCACGCACCGCGACGGCTTCCTCGAGGCCTATTCGGCGCGGGTGGAAAAGGCCTATCCCCGGACGGCCGACGGCAAGGTGCTGTTCCGGTTTCCCCGGTTGTTCATCGTCGCCCAGCGCTAGCGCCCGCCCGCTCCATTCTCGGCAACCAGCCGCGACCAAAACCCTTGCTGAGCAGTTGCTCGGCGGCGGCCAGCTCCTGGCGCAGAAAGGCGCAATCCTCGATCAGCGTCGCGATGGTGGCGATCGGGTCGCCATCGTGCCAGGCGAGCGCCTGAGCGATCTCGTCCTCCGGCTGGAGCGGTGTCGGCTCGGTGAAAAGGCGCAGTTGTCCTTCCCCTTGTGCTGTCACGAGAGGCCTCCTTGATATCGTGGAATGCTGACGGATATCCGTCTCAAAATTGGAATATGTTCCTATTTTGTTCTATTCAATCCAAGGAGTCAAGCAGGATTTCGAAGGTCTGTGGCGCCGGGCGGTTTCCAGGAGAACGGCGACCGACCGATGGCCCCTCGCCTAAAGAACCAGCGCCGCCTTCCGCTCGGCATAGGCCGCTGCGGCCGCCTCGTCGGGGAAGCCGATGAAGAACATGTTGAGGCGGTGCTCGTCGGTCTCGCCGCGCCTGACATAGGCGATCTCGACGGTCATGGTGGGGTGGGCGAAGCTCTCGCTCATGTCGCGGACGGTGTCGAATTTTCCCGGCGGGCGCTTGCCGTTCCAGGCGAGGAAGGCGCCATTGGCGGCGAAACGCTCGATCGCGGCGAAGAAGGCGTCCTTCTCGGTCGGCTGGCCCTTGCGAAGCGCGGGATCGTGGACGTGGTACGTCTCATCGTTCTGGGTGGCACTATGCATGATGATGCAGCCAGCCGGATCGCGGTTGAGTGCCACGCCGCCCCGCAGCCCGAATCGCGTGAAGGCGGATTTGCGCTTGTGGTATTCGGCGAGCAGGCCGGCGATTTCGGCCACCAGTTCGGTCTGCGATTGATGCGGCATGTCATATCCTCGAATGCGTCTTCGGGCGCGGGATTAGCACAAAGATCGGCGAATGGCAGCCGTTTTTGCATGGAAACCTTACGTCACCGCCGCACGGGCCACCATGTCGGCAAACTCGATCTTCCTCCAGCGCCGCGCGCGGATGACACGCGTGGTCTCCCAGATGATTCCGTTCTCGCTTTCCTCGACCTGGCGGGCAAGCTCTCTCATCACCTCCAGCAGCTGCTCGCGCTCGGCATCGTCGCCCATCAGATGGCAGGCCGGCATGCCGGTGCCGGCGGCGTAATCGCCGAGATTGTCGCTGACGATGACCATCCCACCGCCGCTGACCTCGAGCAGCGGCCCCGAGCAGAAGCCGTCGCGCCGACACTTGCGAATCGGGCAGATGGTGCAGAGTTCGAGCTGGCGGCTGGCGGCGCGGGCAAAGGCCGCCAGCCGGCGGGCGCGCGATGTCGTGGATGGATGCAGTTTCATGATGCCTTCCTCAAAATTGTTGGCTGGAAATTGGACATGGCTTTACGTTCACGCGGGCGGTTTTCGCTCCGTGGCTGGCAAGAAATTTCGGACGGGGCGCCTCGTAGAGCCTCTCTATTTGTTTGATTTATGTTGCGCCACAAGGCGCCCCGTTATGCATTTATCCCATGCAACTCCGGTCCCTCTGCGTCACCGAACGGCTTGGTACCGCTTGGAGATTTCTCTCCATCGGCATCCGATGTGTTCCCCGTCCCCATCGGCCGCCTGCCGACACCATCGCTGGCTGCCGGCGGCAAAGCCGCGGTCGCGTTCAGCGGGACCATCAGACCCGCACTCCGCTCGGGCCTCCAATGCCTCACAGGCACGCCCGGGCCTTTTTCAGCCCGGAGGAGGACCATTCTCCGCATGAGCCCCGCGAGCCGCTCCGCCTCTTGAGCCAACCCGAAGGCACATGATCCGCCTCGCCGGGTGAGGCCACCCGCGTATCCGACGACGGAACGAGGAGGAATGTAGCACAGAGGAAGGGGAATGGGAAGAGGCTGTAGGAATTTTTTCCTTTATTCTACTCCTCAACAATCAACAGAGAGGACCTGTGCCCAATGAACCTCGTGATTGATTCAACGTACAAGTGGACGTGACGTGCTAGAAAAATATTCCTACAAAAAACGCGATTGTAAACAGTTCGCTCTTTAAGATTTGTTGCCAATGAATTATATTACGGCAGTCGAAGAAGGTGCAGTGATTTGGCTAAATTCGAATGGATATATGACCCATCTGGCCGTCTAAAGCCGGATTATGATACTCCAGTTATGGAAACGGAGAACTTTGTCGCCCTTCCATCGTTAGGAAGCTTGGTGAAAGGTTGGCTGGTGATAGTACCGCGTCGACGGATGCCCAATTTGTCCATGCTTCAAGGAGCAGAGCGACGCGACTTGGAGAGGCTTATTCAGCGGCTCGTTCCCAAGCTACAAGTGCTTAATGATAACTTGTATTTATTCGAGCATGGAGGCGCTAGCGACAGCTTATTAAATTGCGGCGTCGATCAAGCGCATCTGCATATCACTCCTCTAAATTTCAACCTATTTGAACTTGCGACGTCAGAGCCTGATGTAAACTGGCACTTAATTCCTTCTTCGAGAGGCTTGATACCCGCGGAACCAGCTGAGGAATATCTCGCGGTTCAAGATCTTGCGACCGGCCAGGCCGCGTATGGTTTGCCTGCTTCACCGCAGTCTCAATGGTTCCGGCGGCTCATTGCCCGGCAACTTAACGTGGATACGTGGGATTACAAAAAATACCCCTCTACTCAGACCATGTTGAGAACACTGTCGATATTTGGGAGAGATAATGCCTGAGTCCACGGCGTCTAATATCAGCTCAGACCCGACCGATGGACGCAAAGATAGCGATTGGCAAAGCCGATATTCCGGCTCTGCTTGGACACAAATACTCTTAGAGTTGATTTATCTTATATTATTATTGGCCGCCCTAAGCAGCACGCTATGTTACGTCGGCTACGCAATTACTATAAGCGATAAAAAATCACAGGTGGTTTTTCTAGGTGTTATTGGAATAAACATCCATCGAGAACTGATACAGTGGTTAATCGTAACGTTAGCGGGAAGTGTCGGCGGCGTTATTTTCGATCTTAAATGGTTATACCATTCAGTCGCCAAAGGTTTATGGACTCGCGACCGGGTACTTTGGAGAATTCTTGTTCCTGTAATTTCGGGCGTAGTGTCCGTGTTCCTTGCCTTCATAATCGTTTCCGGGCTGTTACCCTTTGTAAAAAACGAAACATTTCGAACTACTTACTTCGGATTGGGGTTTGGGTTCATGTTCGGCTATTTTTCAGATAATGTTATTGCTGCTCTTCAGAATTTTGCGAAGAAGTATATTGGGACCACCAATACGGAAGATGGGACCAATGATTGATGGCGAAAACAAACTCAAAAGATGGATTGCATCTGGGTACCGATTTCGACTTGTTTAGCGAGCAGTGTCGGACTTATGGAGCAAAATCAGCAGGACTATCGATTCTGCCGAAAGATTGGACTCCGCCGTATTTTAGCATTTCTGTAGATCTTTATCGATGGTGGAAAGACAAAACGACCGGCCACTTTTATGTTGAACAATTAGAGCAGCAGATAAACAACTGGATCGACGGCCATCGGGATTTAATAGCAGATGACATTATAGTCCGATCAAGTGGTGTGACTGAATCCATGGCTGATCGAGGGCAGTTGCTCTCACTAACTGCAGGCCGGGATGCAACTTATCAGGATGTTAGGGACGCAGCCTTCAAGATTTTTAAGCATGCGCAGGATCGGGGCTTAAGGCAGGAGATTGCCATCGTCGCCCAGTTCTTCCTTAAACCTGATGGCGCTGGGCATCTGTCAAATGAGGTTAGGCTGAGCCCTACTCGAAATCAATGGGTTTACGAAGTGGCTATGCCGACCTGGATCGCGCCAAGAGGTCTCAATTCAAAGTTTGCCCCGCGTCCTGACTCTTCAACGCCTCTTCGTGTCCAAGGAACGTTACCTCACGCAACAATGCGCTCAGTTGGTCACTGGATAAATGAAACAGTGCTTCCTCGTGCACATATCGAATGGTTCGTCTCGCGGGGCATTTTTTGGATTGCACAACTGGATTTGGAATGGCGAGAACTGGATGAGGGATTGGATCCTCGACAACCAACAGTATTCCGACCTCAATTCAGCCCGGATCCAAAAGCGGCCACGGTGTTTAACCTCTACAAATTGGGCGACAAAACACGGTGGAAGAAGCTTAAAAATCTTCGAGACTTTGACTTTACAGCCGAAAATTGTCCTCGATTATTTTGGGCTACAGGCGAAGATATTGACGCTGCGATAAGAGGCGGGGCCGCGAAGTTATCAGAGGAAATTGATCGCATCACCGCAGGCCGTGCTGTGATCCGAATGGAAGTGATTTCCGAAACCGTCAAATCTTTTAACATGCCCCGGACGGACACCGTAGACGGACAGTCTGCAATAAAATTCTTATCTGACAATCTTCTTCACTATGGCCCACTCGTCGATCGACTAGACGACATTGCTTTCTTCATTCATGCCTTCATACCCGCCAGCGCGGGTGCCTGGGCATATGCAGTTCCCGGTCAGCCGATCGCATACGTAGACGCCCTTTGGGGACTGCCCGACGGATTACAGGTCTTGCCGCACGACACCTATCAAATTGACGTCCGGCACGAGATCGTCTCCGCCAAGAAAATTCGTTTCAAACCTCGATTTTTAACCGAGACCGACAAAGGTACATGGCAATACGCGAATGTGATGTGTTCAAAGAGTCGGACATCGACATTGACCGACAAAGACGCGATTGCAATTGGAGTTAGAACTGCTTCAATCGCAAATAGAATCCAAAAACCGGCCCAAATCATGTGGTTCTCAGGGGTGCCGGCGGATTACAGTATAGACGCAAATCTGCCTTGGTTTCGGGCTCGGGAAGTTGTTGATCCGGCTCCCAGACATTCCACAAAATTCCCTCCGTTTAAGATCACTAACGCAGCAGATCTCTTGAAAGTGCCGCTCCGTCCAGTTACCCTTCTCCTTGATCCGGAAGCAGAACTAATACGTAACGATGCATTTTTGAGTGCCGTAATCGCGAAAGCGACCGCCGATCGTTTGCCCGTAGAAATACAGGGCTCGGCCTTAAGCCATGTTTACTATCGCCTATTTAGTGCTGATGTAGCGGTTAATCCGCCTAAATTCGGAGAATACTCTCGTGTACGTGGTCGACGGACTTTTTTAAAAATAGTCCGAGACAAAATTCCTGAACAAATAGCCAGCGGAGGCGAGATCGTTGTAGAGGCGCGCCTACCAAAAGCAGATGCCCCCGTGGCACTGCTCGGAAAATTGCTAGAAGAAATAAGAGAATACCACATCGCGAGCAGTAATCTGGAGGCAACGGAAGAACTCGCGGATGTTCTTGAGGTAATTATGGCCGTTGCCAAGAACGGAGACATTCAGTGGTCCGCAGTCGAGGAATCGAGAATTGCGAAGCTAGAGCGGAGAGGTGGCTTTGAGGAAAGACGCGTGCTCTTAGAAACCTCCTTCTCCGGACCTGACCCCAAAGAAGAACAACTAAGGGAAGTCTCTCTTCAGGAATTTGAGGAACCTCAACCGGTAGGGGACAAGGGCCTAATTTTTCCATATTCGGCGCTGTTTAGCCATGCATCGACAGGTCAGTTGAAAATAGGTTCGGGAACCTTGCACCTTCTCTTGCGAATGGAAGCGCAGGGTATTCTAGTGAGATTCCGACACGTGCCGTATTCGAACACGGACGAAACACAGCTCGAGTTATTTTAAACTCTTGATCTCGACACGATCCGGCACCACTTACCGCTCAACTTGCCCCATCGGGGTGATAACCTTCCCCGCCTTCCTGCTATGCTCTGCTCTGCTCCCTCTTAACAACCGCCAGCCAAATAGAGTCGCGCGCCTCCCCCTCATTCGGCCATCGATGCGGGCCCCTGCAGGCTTCGGATCGGGTTCCAGATCGAGATGGCGCGCGGGGCGGCCAGGAGGTCGGGGAGGGCGTCGTGCCAGGCCTGCCGGTAGGGCCGGTTGAGCTGGACATCCAGGACATCCTGATGGTCGGCCCAAGCCTCGTAGAGCATGAATCGCGCGGGATTGTCGGGATCGCGGTTGAGGGCGCATTCGAGAAAATTCGCCTCGTGCCGCATCGCGGAGAGGACCGCGTTCAGCATATCAAGGAAGGGGTCGATCCGCTCGGGTTTCACGTCGAAGTGGATGATATAGGCAACGGTCATGGCGGTCTCCTGCGTGGGACGTTTGGGCGGGCCGCGTCGAGGTTTGGCATGGATCGCCGGCGCCTCGGGGGCGGCGAGGCTAGAGGTGGCAGAGGGCTGATCCGGAAACAATTACGTCCGAGGTAATGGTTTCGCCTCGGGTGGCATTTGGGTCCATGCGAAAAGCGCCTCCTTATCTGCCCGCCGGCATCTTCTTCCCCGCGCGGAAAAGGAACGCGTGGCGCCGTTTTTGCCCTCCATGACTACCCCGTTCGGGTGATACCGCCTGCCCCGCCGCACTGCTATGCTTGCAGCCAGGGAGAGCCGCACCGGGGGAGGTTGTTTTGGCGAAGTTCAAGTATTCCATGGATATCAGCGATATGCCGTTCCATATCGACAATCTCACGCTTGCCATTCGCAGGCAGGGCGAGCGAGCGATCTGGACCGATTCCGAAAGCCAAACGCAGATCATCTTCGAGGGCAAGGGGCTGAAGGCCTCCGGCGAGATCGAAGAGGGGTTGAGGGCCGGGTCGATCAAAAGCATCAGGGTGGTCGATGACGATGGGCACACGCTGGTTTCGGTGACCGGGCTACATGCCAAGGCGAGCAAGCTGATGGCGCAATGGGAAGAGGGGAATTTCGAGGGCGCGATGTTCTACCTGGCCCGGGGAAAAGACCATGTGATCGGATCCAAGGGGGACGATTCCTATCTGCTCAGCGGCGCCGGCGACGACGTGATGACGGGCCGGGGCGGCGCTGACATTTTTGCATTCCAGGCAACGCCGGGGCCGAAAAAGGGCGGCGAGCCCAGTCCGCAATACGACATCATCACCGATTTCGTCGCCGTGGGCGAGGATCATGACTTTCTGCTGATCTATGACGAATACACGTTCAAAGGCGTCCATAAGGGCCGGGATACACTGGTGACGCTCGAGGACGGCTCGCATGTGCTGCTCGAACATGTCACCAAGGCGGAATTTCAGGTGTATTACGACGGGCTGTCGGAGCTATGAGGAAGGAAGCGAGGGCGCGTGGCCTCCCCGGCGTTTCAAAAGCACCGTCGCGCTGCTGCTGACACATTCTGTCATGATCTGGGGCTATCGATAGGGCTCCTTCCTCCGCCAGGAAGCGCTGCAAGATCCGGTGCACCGACCTCCCTGCCCCATATGCGACTCCGCCAGTCGCGGGGCGTGGGGGCGGTGCGCCGGGATTTGACACCGATCAATTCCGCGGACGATTGTCGCGGGGCATGGCGCGTGGCGCATTTCGAAAAGAGCCGACATTTTCCTTAAATAGCTTTATAAATCAACCGCATAAGCTTCACCGGCCTCTGTGTCATAAATCAGCAGCCCCTTGATTTAGACTTAGCTAAAATTGTTCCCATCGATTTAAGCCGCAAGTTGCAGCTTTGTGCGATTGTAGTGCTCTCTACGGAAGGAGATATTAGCGTGCTGAGCGAAAAAGTGAGAATGGATACCGGCGCCGATGCGCGCAAGGCGGAACGGTTCACGATCAACAAGCCGGCGCTTCTGGTTTCCATCAACCAGGGGCTTCACGGTATCGCATCGCGGAAGTGCCAGGTCGTGGATATCTCGCTTGGCGGGGCGGGCGTGCAGGTGATCACCACCATCGGCCTGCCCGACCACTACTATCTCTGCCTGGTGGGCATGGAGGAGCGGATCGGCGTCGCCGAGGCGTACCGGGCCGGCACCAGGATCGGCCTGCGCTTCATCAAGGAAATCGACCAGCACTTTCTCAACCGGATACTCAGGGCGTAATTTCCATATCGCAGCCCTTGGCCGATCGATGCTGCCATTTTCATGCCTGGTGGGCATGGCGCAATCTTTGACTCGGGCCCGCCTCATGCTAACAAAGCGCCATGCAAAAAGGTGATCATCTCTTCCTCGTCGATGGCTCGGGCTATATTTTCCGGGCGTTCCATGCGCTGCCGGCGCTGACACGCAAATCCGACAAGCTGCCGGTGGGCGCGGTTGCCGGGTTCTGCAACATGCTGTGGAAACTGCTGGTGGATGCGCGCAACACCGATGTGGGCGTGACGCCGACGCATTTCGCCGTGATCTTCGACTATTCCTCGACCACCTTCCGCAAAGAGATCTACCCCGAATACAAGGCCAACCGCTCGGCGCCGCCGGAGGAGCTGATCCCGCAATTCGGGCTGATCCGCGAGGCGACGCGGGCCTTCAACCTGCCCTGCATCGAGCTCGAAGGCTTCGAGGCCGACGACATCATCGCCACCTATGCGCGCCAGGCGGAGGCCACGGGCGCCGAGGCCACCATCATCTCGTCCGACAAGGACCTGATGCAGCTGGTGACCGAGCGGGTGCATATGTATGACGGCATGAAGGACAAGCAGATCTCGATACCCGAAGTGATCGAGAAATGGGGCGTGCCGCCCGAACTGATGATCGACCTGCAATCGCTGACCGGCGACAGTACCGACAACGTGCCCGGTATTCCCGGCATCGGGCCGAAGACGGCTGCGGCGCTGCTGCTCGAATATGGCAGCCTCGACGCGCTGATGGAACGCGCCCACGAGATCAAGCAGGAGAAGCGGCGCGAGAACATCATGGCCGCCCGCGAACTGGTGAAGATTTCCAAGCAGCTGGTGACGCTGAGGCTTGATACGCCGGTGACCATGCCGCTCGCCGATCTCGCGCTCGAGGCGCAGGACGGGCCGAAGCTGATCGGGTTCCTCAAGGCGATGGAATTCACCACGCTGACGCGGCGCGTGGCCGAGGCCTGCGATTGCGACGCCAATGCGATCGAGGCCGCCAACGTGCCCGTGGTGTGGGATGGCGCAGCGCGGGGCCCGGATCTCGACGCGGGTGCGGCCAAGGGCGTGCCGTTGCCGGAGGGTGTTTCAACCAAGCCGGCCAAGACGGTCAGCGATGGCGGCGAGGCGGGCTATGCGGTGGCGGGGCTGGCCAAGGCGCGGCGCGACCATTTCGCGACCGCCAAGATCGACCATTCGACCTACGAGACCGTGCGCGACGTGGCGGCGCTGGAGCGCTGGATCCTGGCCGCGCGCGAGACCGGCGTGGTGGCGTTCGATACCGAGACCACCTCGCTCGATCCGATGCAGGCGGAGCTTGCCGGCTTTTCGCTTGGTATCGCTGATAATACCGAGAACCCGACCGGGCAGAAGATTTCCGCCTGCTACGTGCCGGTGGGGCACAAGTCGGGCCACGGCGACCTGCTCGGCGGCGGGATCGCCGAGGGGCAGATACCGGTGCGCGAGGCACTCGCGCTGATCAAGCCGCTGATGGAAGACCCGGCGGTTCTGAAGGTCGGCCAGAACATCAAGTACGACTGGTTGGTGATGAAGCGCCACGGCATCGTGGTCGCGCCCTTCGACGACACGATGCTGATGAGCTATGTGATCGACGGCGGCGTCAACACCAATCACGGCATGGATACGCTTTCCGAGCGCTGGCTGGGGCATACGCCAATCGCCTACAAGGATGTTGCGGGTTCGGGCAAGAGTTCCGTGACCTTTGATCTCGTGGATATCGCGAAAGCTACCACTTACGCAGCCGAGGATTCCGACGTCACCATGCGGCTCTGGCTCACGCTCAAGCCGCAGCTGGCCGCCAAGGGATTGGTCAGCGTCTACGAACGCCTGGAGCGGCCCCTGGTGCCGGTCGTCGCGCGGATGGAGGAGCGCGGCATTTCGGTCGACCGCCAGGTCCTGTCGCGGCTGTCGGGCGAGCTTGGGCAGACGGCGGCGCGCTACGAGGAAGAGGTCTACCAGCTCGCCGGCGAGCGGTTCAATATCGGCTCGCCGAAGCAATTGGGAGACATATTGTTCGGCAAGATGGGTTTCGATTCCGGCGGCGGCAAGACCAAGACCGGCCAATGGTCGACTTCGGCGCAGGTGCTGGAGGATCTCGCGGCAGCCGGTCACGAACTGCCGCGCAAGATCGTCGACTGGCGCCAGCTGACAAAGCTCAAGAGCACCTATACGGATTCGCTGCCCGGCTATATCCATGCCGACACAAAGCGGGTGCACACGAGCTACGCGATGGCGGCGACGACGACGGGGCGGCTGGCCTCATCCGAACCAAACCTGCAGAACATTCCGGTCAGGACGGTAGAAGGGCGGAAGATCAGGACGGCGTTTATCGCCGAGCCGGGCAATGTGCTGATTTCTGCCGACTACAGCCAGATCGAACTCCGGGTGCTGGCGCATTTCGCCGATATTCCGCAGCTCAAGCAAGCGTTTGCCGATGGCATCGACATCCATGCGATGACGGCGTCGGAAATGTTCGGCGTGCCGGTCGAGGGCATGCCGTCGGATGTGCGCAGGCGCGCCAAGGCGATCAATTTCGGCATCATCTACGGCATCTCTGCCTTCGGGCTGGCGAACCAGCTGTCGATCGAGCGGTCCGAGGCCGGCGATTACATCAGGAAGTATTTCGAGCGTTTTCCCGGCATCAAGGATTACATGGATGGGTCCAAGGCCAAGGCGCGCGATCTCGGCTATGTCGAGACGATCTTCGGCCGGCGCATCCATTATCCGGAGATCCGCTCGTCCAATCCATCGGTCCGGGCGTTCAACGAACGCGCTTCGATCAACGCCCCGATCCAGGGTTCGGCGGCCGACATCATCCGCCGCGCCATGATCAAGATGGAGCCGGCGCTAGAAAAGGCCAAGGTCAATGCCCGCATGCTGCTGCAGGTGCATGACGAATTGATCTTCGAATCCACGGAGGCGGAAGCCGAAGGCGCGATCCCGGTGATCCGCCAGGTGATGGAACATGCCGCAATGCCGGCGGTGGACATGGCCGTACCGCTGGCGGTGGATGCACGGGCGGCGAAGAATTGGGACGAGGCGCATTGAGGGGCGTTCCGCGGCCGGGGGTATGCGATCGCCGCTGAATTGGAATTTACTTGCCAAGGGACGCCGATCATCGTGCCCCACGCGATTTGAGCCGACGACATTGCGAGCGTAACTTCAGCTGCCGCATGCCAGGGCCACTGCCTCCGTCATCCCAAGTTCTTGGGACTATTGCGGACACGCCAGCGCCGCATTTTCGTGAGAAGGCAAGCGCTGCCGGGCGCGGGGGACCACCACCGGCCACATTCTTTCCAGAGATCGGGGCTCCGTTCAGGATTTGTTGACCATATTTCTTCATGCTTTGCCCGTTCGGCTGAGTTGCGGGTGTCATCCCTCCCCACTTCGTCGGCAGCGTAACGACCTGCGGACAGCGTTTTCGCCGCCGCGTCGAATAACGAGTATCGGGTAGTGTTGGTCATGGCGTCTCAGAATAAGTCCGCGCATTCCGCGTCGAAATCCCGCCGGGGTCATTCCCTCGGTATCGCAGTGAGCGCCTTGCTTTCCTGCAGCGTTATCGCCGGATCCGCCTGGGGCCTCGCCTGGACGCTCAATACAATGCACGAAGCGGCTCGTACATTGTCCGAACACATGAGCCTCGCCACTCCTCTCCATCTCAATGCAGCGGTGGCCGACGACCGCCGCCGCGAGCACGCACCGAGAGCCGTCAAATCTCCGCGCCTTTCGAAACAGACCGAGATGCTGCGGAGGCAGCTTACTGTCGCGGCAATCCGGATGGCGCACCAGCGCGGCCTTGCCGCACAACTCGCCTTTGCGGAGAAAAGGAAGAAAGCTGAGAGGGCGATCCTCATGGCCGCGTTTGCGCGAGCAAAAAGTTCGGTCAAACACGAGGAGAAGATCAGCGGCAAGCCAACTTTGGTCACGGCCCTCCTGGAGGATGTTTCTACCCGCGGCATCCCGCCTTTCGGCCTTGTGCTGGCGGAGCCGGAAACAGAAGAAGACGTGGCTCTTCCCAGCCAGATTCCGCTGCCTGAAGCCAGACCCTTGATTGAGACGGTCGTTATCGAGCAAAAGCCCGCCGACGAAAAACCTGTCGCGCGCGGAAATCTCGACAAAAAGGACAAGGAAGACGTCGCCTATGCAAAGCCCGAGCGCTCGCTGTTAGGCGATTTGTTCAAGAGCAAGGCCAGCGACACCGCTTGGCCGGGAAAGGGCACCAAGGTCGCGATCTATGACGTTTCCAGCGCGACCGTCTACCTACCCGATGGAACCAAGCTGCGCGCCCATTCCGGCATAGGCAGAATGCGCGACAATCCGCGCTACGAGCACGTTACAATGAGAGGCCCGACGCCCGCCGGCATCTACCGCCTGTCGATGCGCGAAAAGCGCTTTTACGGCGTGGAGGCAATTCGCATGACGTCAATCGACGGACGCGACCCGAAGAACAGAACCGGGTTGCTGACGCATACCAATTTGTTGCGCGGTCAGAAGGGCTCGCACGGCTGTGTTGCCTTCCAGAATTATGCTCCGTTTCTCAAAGCCTTCAAGCGTGGTCAGATCACTATGATTGTCGTGGTGCCGAAGCTGCCGTCATCACGTACGCAACTCGCCGCGCTCTATCGCAAGGCAGGCGCCTGATCGGTCTCCAAGCACGGCTCTACCCTCGCGAAGGCCAAGTCACTGCCCCATGCTGCCGCAGGTGCATGACGAACCGATTTTCGAATCGACCGAGGCGGAAGCGGAAGGCGCGATCACGGCGATTGGGCAGGTGATGGAGAATGCGGCGGTGCCGGCGGTGGACATGGCCGTGCCGCGCCCGGGCGGCGAAGAACTGAGACGACGGCCCTTGATAATAGTTATCAGACACGGCATAATCCACTCCAAAGAAGCGGAGTTGAGCCATGGCACGCAGCGTCGAACTCGGAAAACTCGAAGAAGTCGTTGATCGGCTCGTCGAGACCGGACGATACAACTCGAAAAGCGAAGTATTGCGCGAGGGCGTGCGGCTGGTGGAGGAGCGCGAGAAGCGTCTGGAAGCTTTGGATCAGGCACTCGCCAAGGGTCTGGCCGACGTCGAGGCGGGCAGGGTTAAGCCTGCCAAGGAAGTTTTCGAAGAACTAAGAAAAAGGTACCGGCGAATGGCCGATGAGCGCGGCCTATGAAGGTAGACTTCACCGAATCTGCGCGGGCCGATTTGCTCGCTATCGGTGACTATATCGCGCTTGATAATCCACTGCGCGCCCTCTCGTTCATGGATGAACTCGAGGAGAGATGCATGGCACTCGAGAGTTTGCCTTACGCCTATCCCATCCTCGCAAGGCGCCCACTTTCCAACATTCGCCGGCTCGTGCATGGAAATTACAACATCTTCTATTCAGTCACGTCGGATGTCATATCCATTCTGCACATCCTGAATAGCGCGATGAATTACGAGAACATACTATTTCCCGAGGTATAATCCGTTTAGAGCTTCCAAAATGCCCATCCGGTCCCGGACAGCGTTTCTTGTTGAGGACCGGGCCGACGGTGGGTCAGAAAATACCTAGGTGCAGCTGGTCACGAACAATCCGGTCTTTTGCAGCAAAAAGCAGCAGGACTTCCAAGTGGAAATAATGTGACTCCACAACCATACTTTTATGTGCGACACGTTACACATGGCGGAAGTGACTGTCCCACTCTCGATAACTTACGAAACCAAAGGCTTAACCCCGCTCGCGGACGTCATTAGAGCGTTGCAAGCTGCAGAAATTGCGATCGAGGATTCAATTTCGCTCCTGCCAAGCCTTATCGATGGCTTGCAGATACAGTCAAGTTCTGTAAATGTTCGCATGTTGTCGCAAGAAAGCCCGCTTCGCGAGCTATTTGCGATTGGTCTCTTTATGGCGCTGCAAGATGACCTAAAGACCGAGATTCCGCCCATGATTGAAACTCTGCTCAACGTGGAAATTACGGACCAGTATGACTCAATTGTCACCCTGGTGACGGCGATTGTCTTGTTCTATGGTGCTGCTTTCTTGAAGGATGCAGCGGTCAAGGCAGTGGATAATGGCGCGCTTCGCCGTCAAGTTGATGGATTGATTGCAAAGCTGGCGCTGGACATTGGCAAGAGCGAAGATGAGGTTCGGCAGATTTTTGACGCGAAGTACAGCAAGCCTGGGCCGGTGAAACGGCTGACCAAGGCGGTACAACGCTTTTTTATTCCGAGCCAACGGGAAGGAGCCGTCCCAATCACATTTGACCGCGCGCGCGTCGAGAATGATGTGATACGCGACGTTCCTTACGCGGAAGAGTTTGAAGCCAAGGAGGACTTTGAGCGGTACACGCCGCACTATGACGTAATGCTAGAGATCCACGCACAGGACAAAGACAAAATCAACACCGGGTGGGCTGCCGTACCGAAAGGCATTTCAGATCGACGTCTGAGAATGAAACTTGTCGAGCCGGTTGCGGCTAGTGACTTATGGACGCGCGACACTATTAAGGCCGATATCGTCATTGTTTCGAAGCTTACGTCTGACGGATACGCTCCAAGCGAAATTCATCTGACTAAGGTCCACGACTAGGCCAATTGTATCCCGACAAGCAAGCGGTCGCCTGTAGGCGGCGAGGCACAGTCTCCCGCTGTCGAATTGCTACGCCCCCCTTCACTCCCCCGCCCTCAGTTCCTTCGTCTGCTCCAGTATCCAATCCTTGAACAGCCTGATCTTCGGCATGTTGCGCCGGCTGGTCGCGTAGACGAGCCAATAGCTGTGGTTATCGGTACCCATGGTCTTGAAGGGCTGGATCAGGCGGCCGTCGGCCAGGTGGGACTGGTAGAGATTGCGGGTCAGGATCGCGACGCCCTGGCCGGCAATCGTCGATACGGCTTCATAGAACTGGGACCCCAGCGTCGGGCCCGGACGGACCAGATCGGGCCTGAATTCGCTGCCCGATGCCTTGAACCAGGCGGGCCACCAGGGATCGGTGTGGCCGAGCAGCGGGACCTTGTAGAGGTCGGCGGGCTCACTGATGCCGCCGACGCTTTCGGCCAGCCGGGGGCTGAGCATCGGGGTATAATCTCCCTTGAACAGGAAGTGCGACGTCAGCCCCGGCCATTCGCCGGAACCGACGCGGATGCCGATATCGAGATCCTCCTTGGTGAAATCGACCATGCGGCTCGATGTCTCCAGCGTCACGATGATTTCGGGATGGATCTGCTGGAACAGGCCCAAGCGCTCCGACAGCCAGTTCGACGCGAAGGTCTGCATGGTGGAAATCGAGAGCTGGCCGGCGGCGCCTCCCCGCGCGGACCGGTAGGCCTCGGACAGCAGCGAGAAGGCCTGCGTCGCGTGGGCGGCGAGCGCGGCGCCGGTTTCCGTCAAGATGACCTGCCGCCCCTTTCTGATGAACAGCGGGGTGCCGACACGCTCTTCCAAGAGCTTGATCTGATAGCTGACGGCGGCCTGGGTCATGCCCAGCTCTTCCGCTGCGCGCGTAAAATTGTGCAGGCGCGCTGCGGCCTCGAAGACGCGGATTGCGGGAAGCGGCGGTAGCTGCCAGGCCATCGATCGATAAAGCCCCCTTATGATTGATACGCTAGGTTCGATTGGAAACAAGGCGACGAAGCGCGGATACTATCCTCACCAAACAGCGTTCGAAAAGGACTATTCCGATGAATTTGATCGCAGCGTCACAGAGACAATCCGCATTCGTCAAGCTTGCGGGGGGAGTGCTGGCCCGCCTCTCCAAGGTCATCACAGCCCGACCGGGACCCCGTTATGTGAATATCGGCGAATTCTCGCCTCATCTGCAGCGCGACATGGGCTTTATCGACGGGAGCGGCGTATCGGGCGCTCAAAGTGGTCTCGATGCGCGCGACCTGGCGACACGGGATGGGATGCGGTGATGTCCTCACGCTTCACGCAGGTGCGCTAGCTTTTCCGGACATAATCATCCGGGGTGAAGAGTTCCATCGTGCCGAAGCCGCGGATTTCGTGCTCGCCGAGCGGGCGGAGTTTGCGGCGGCTTTCGGCATTGGCGGCGGGGCCGACGCAGATCGTGGTGCCGAGGAACTTGTTGGCATCCTGCAGCCGCGCGGCGAGATTGATGGAATTGCCGTGGGCGGTGTAATCGAGCTTGCCCGCCATGCCGACCTCGCCCAGCACGGCAATGCCGGTTTCGATGCCGAGCCGGGTGCGGCCGAAATCCTGGGCCTTGAAATTGGGCCGGGCGCGCATTTCCTCGGTCAGTCGCGAGATCGCCAGTGCGCAATCGATCGCCTTGTTGACATGGTCGTGGAGATCTTCCGGTGCGTTGAAGAAGGCATGCACCGCGTCGCCCACGACCTTGTCGACCATGCCGCCGTGATCGGCGACCAGCTTGTTGACCTCGGCGAAATAGACATTGAGCAACGCCACAAGCGCCTGAGGCTTGACCCGGCCGGCGAGCGTCGAGAAGCCCTCGATATCAGTGAACAGTGCCGTAACCTGCCGCTCCTCGCCGACCACCTGCTGGGTGCCGAGATTGTCGAGGTAGCGGTTGACCACGGCGCTCGGCAGATATTGCGAGAAACGCTGGCGGGCGACCTTCTCGATGCGCCTTGTCTCGGCGAATTGCGAGAAGGCCGCGACTATGAGCACCACGGCGAGCATGAAGGACACGGTGAAGCCGTCCGTCAGCCAGCCCGTTCTATTGTAGATGACGTAGGATGCCGCGAGGGTGATCAGGATGACGCAGATACCTGTCGTGAAGATGACCCATGGCCGGAAGCGGACCGTCATCAACGCGATGATGAGGCCGGCAAACAGCGTGTAGCCGGCTTCCAGCGTGATGAAGCCTTCGTCGCGCAGGGGCACGAAATTGGTGAGGATCGAGTTGGCGAGGTCGGCATGGATCTGCGTCGAGCCGACGAGCTGGGCGCCGGCACTTTCCCTGAGGCCGCCGAGATTGGGCAGCGACGAGCCGATGAAGACGATCTTCTCCTCGAAGAGCCGCGAGGGCACCTGCGACCGCAGGACGTCGATCGCGGAATAGGTGCGGCTATCGATCCCGGGCTGGCGGCTGGCGACGAAGCGCATCGAGCCATCCTCGGCGAGGCTGAAGATCTCCTTGCCGAGCTTGAGCCAAGGCGGCGTGCCGCCGAGCAGCGGCGTCTTGATGTCGTAGTAGCGGCGCACCGCCTCCAGTCCCAGCGCCGGAAACGGCTCACGGTCGATGATCGAAAAGGCCTGGACGCGCCGGACGCGCGAGTCCTCGTCGCCGATCAGGAAGGACGCGCCCGTCGAGGCCGCCTTGGCTTCGAACACCGGACAGGATGCCTCGGCGCCATCGATGAACCAGAAATCCGGCACGGTGAGCGACTTGGCAAGGGCCAGAGGCGGCAATGGGCGCGGCGGCTGGCCCCCGACATCGGAGAGCAGGAAGCCCAGCACCGCCGGCGTCTTGCCTATGGCGGTCGCGAGCTTTCTGTTGGTCTCGTCCTCGGCGCTGCAATCGGTGGAGAAGACGAGGTCGAAGGCGATGACCGATGGATGATCGGCGGCGATCTTCTCGACCAGTTCGGCGGTGTTGGCGCGCTGCCATTTCTGGTTCGGAACGGCGGCATAGGACTTGCGGTCGATATCGACCACGACGATGGCCGGCGACGCCGGCACCGAGACGATCTGGGTCAAGCGGTCGAAATAGAGTTCGCGTCCGCCCTCCAGCCAATCGTCGGGCAGAAGAATGACAAGCAGCGCCGCCGCGATGCTTGCCAGTATGCCGACGTGAAATGGCCTGATGCGGAAAGTCATGCTGCCTGTTTACACATTTGTACAAGGGTTGGCAGGGGGATTATCCACCATGCCATGGGCCCCTGAAGCTGTCCCTGCTTCAATGCTTGTCCCCTAGTCCTCGTCGGGCTCGGCCAGGTGGGTGAGCCGCCTTATGTTGCAATCTATCACATTGCCCTTACGGGTGATGGCACCCTGTTCTTCGAGGGAAAGAATCGACCGGTTGACCTTGGGCCGGCTGGCGCCGAGGATGCCGGCGATCTCGGTCTGACTGAGCGCGATGTGAAGGGTCGCTTCGTCAGGCAGTTCATCGCCGTGAATATGGCGCAGCGTGGCGAGGAAGAAGCGCGCGACGCGGCTGTCGAGATCGTAGAGCGCGATGGTCTCGAGCTGATCGGTCGTATCCCTCAGCCGCTTGCAGAGATAGCGCATGACGGCTTCGGCGGCGTCCGGATTGCGGGTGATCAGGTTCATGAATTCGGACTTGCCGATGACATAGCCTTCCGTCAGCACCGATGCGGTGGCATCGGCCGAGCGGGGCTCGCCATCGAGCACTGCCATTTCACCGAGCAGCGTACCGGGCTCTAGATGCCTGAGCGACAGTTCCTTGCCCTGCGACGTGATCAGCGAAAGCTTGATGCGGCCTTCGGTGACCAGGATCATGTAGTTGCCGTCGTCGCCGCGCTGGAAGATGACGGTGCCCGAGGGCCACTTGCGCCACTGCGCCAGTTGCGCCACCTCGGCAACCAGCTCCTTGGAGAACTCCTCGAATATCGGAAACGACCGCCAGAAGGCGGGAGATTTGTTGATTTCTGCCATTCTGAATGTCCCATGCGATACGGACGGCGTAGCCGCTGGCGACAAACTATATGATGCGGGGGAAAAGTTAAGGGGGAAGCGGCGGTTTTCGCGTCAGGCCGCGCGGCCACTGAGCGCGGAGATCAGGTTTTCCGGATCGCGGACGCCGTGGCGATAGAGCTGGATGAGCGAACGGGCGAGGAAACGCGCCTGTGCATCGTCATCCTTCAATTCATATTCGACGCTGAGTTGTTCGAAGGCTTTGCGGAGCGCCTCCAGATCGTCCGGCTTGAACATGCCGATATCCTGCATCTCGAACTGATAGAGCATGCGGCTTCCTCCACCACGACGCGATAAAGGTAACATGACATCGGCATGAGGGCGAGCAGGAATTTACCGCCGAAGCGTGCGATGTGAGACAGGTTTTCTACATGCCTGATGGCACGAGTTGGCTAAGCAGCCGGGCGAGATCAGCCTGGCGGCGGCAGCCGGTCTTGGCGAGCACGCTCTTGAGCTGGGAGCGAACGGTCTCCACCCCCTTGCCGCCGACAAGCGCGATATGCTCGACGGTCTGGCCGGACCCGATCCGGGCGGCGAGATCGGCCTCGGTGGCGGTCAGGTCGAAAAGCGACTGGAGCAGCGGCGTCTGCGGCGTCGGCTCCCGGCTGGCCTGGGTCAGGACGAGGATCGCCGCCGCCTGGTTGAACAGGTCATGGGCGGCGCGGCGGACGGGCACGACGTGCAGCACGCCGGGCATGTGTTCGCCCAGTGGCCGGAGGGGAATGGAGCGCACACCGGCATCGGTGAGGATCACGGCGAGCGAATCGGCGAGTTGCTGGTCGGCGCGGCGGTCATGAAGGGCGATCCGATCGGACAGCCGCGTCGTCCAAAACGCCTCGTCGCGCTCGAACTGGGTGTTGCCGACCAGAACCGAGCCGTTCTGCCGGACGGCGCAGGCGGCAAAGCCGATGCCGCCAAGGGTTTCGACCGATGTCCGGGCGCGCTCGAAGGAGAGGCGCGCCGACAGCATCGCGGAGCGCGCCAGATGCGGACGAAGGCCATCGAGACGGATAATGGTCTCGGCGCTATAAGGACCATGCCTGTGATCGCCCTCGGCATGAATAATGATGTCCTGCATTTCGGGCAGGTGGATGACGGTCGCGGTGCCACGACCGAAGCCGTTGGGAATGAGATAATCCGAATAGACAGGGCTTTTGAGGATTTCCTCTTCCGTGAAGAGATCGCGATCCGTCAGGAAGCCCGCATGGGAACGGGCGAGCAGGCGCCGCGTGCGTTCCATGCCGCCTTCGTGCTTGTAGTTCTCCTGCACCATCGCCTCGGCGCTGGGAGATGAGGTCAGCCATTTAAGCTCATCGCCCTTCACGGAAACCATCACGCCTTCGCGGCTGTCGGCGGCACCGGCAAAGGACTTGAGAACCTCCGGCCAGAAGTCCGGCAGAACCGACGCTTCGTAGATGCGATCAACAAGATTTTCTTGCGATGCCGAGGTCACTCGAATCCTGTCCATGTATAGAACCTGTCCATGTATATAAGAAGTAAGGAAGGCACGGCGGATGGTCAAGCAAATCAACGCGCCGGTCACGCCAAAAGGTCGGCTGGAGCCAGGCAGTTGAACCTGCAAGAGCGTTTCATTGTTAAATGGAAGCAGTTCTGCCGGAGCAGGTTTTCGTCAGGATCAGAGGCGATTGGCGAAGGGCATACCCCAATGTACGTCCGAGACGATCGCCTCTGATCCTGGCGGAAAGATGCCCGGCCCGCCCGGTCGCGCTTCGCGACGACCGGCGATTCTGATGTCTTGTAGATTTGCTTCAGCAAATCTACGGGAGGGTTGGCCGATACGGGCCGCCTATTCGCTCGGCCAACAGAACTGTTTCCATTTAACAATGAAGCGCTCTAGGATGCTGCATTGCACATGATGGGACGAAGGCAATGACGAGCGACCCTCTTACACCAGCCGAAATCGAGCGATATGGGCGGCATATATTGCTGCCGGAGATCGGCGGGGCCGGTCAGCAGAGATTGAAGAACGCCGCCGTGCTGGTGATCGGCGCCGGCGGGCTGGGTTCACCCGTGCTCGAATATCTCTCGGGCGCCGGCGTCGGCACGATCGGCATCATCGACGACGACACGGTGTCGCTCTCCAACTTGCAGCGGCAGATGATCCACGGCACGAGCCATGTCGGCGAGAAGAAGACGCGGAGTGCCGCAAGCCGCATCCGCGAGATCAACCCCAATGTGATCATCGACCGGCACGAAACCCGGTTCAACGAGGAAAATGCCTCCGGCCTGGTGTTCGGCTACGACCTGCTGATCGACGGGTCCGACAATATCGCCACTCGATATGCCGCGGCGGATGCGGCGGAGAAAGCACGCATTCCGCTGGTCAGCGGCGCCGTGGGCCGCTTCGACGGATCGGTGACCGTGCTGAAGCCCTATGAGGCCGGCGCGGACGGCAGGCTCAATCCCCGCTATCACGATCTTTTTCCCGAGGCGCCGCCCGAGGGCATGCTGCCGGTCTGCGCGGAGACCGGCGTGATCGGCGCGCTGACCGGCGTGATCGGCACGCTGATGGCGATGGAGGCGATCAAGCTGCTGACAGGCGCCGGAGAGCCGCTGGTCGGGCGGCTGATGATGTATGATGCGCTGGCGGCAAGGTTTGATGTGGTGAAGTATCGGCGGCGCGGATAGGGCGGCTCCGGTCGATCATCCTGCTCGCCCAAATGGAATCGTCAGGTCTTCACGCAGGTAAAAATGGGCGTATGCTTTGTTTTCATCGTCCTCGCTGGCAACTCAGTCACTTGAATGAGATGAACTCTTCGGGAGGAAGTGATCATGACGAACACAAACCAGACCACGAATTCCATCGGCACGGGAATTCGCTTCCAATTTGCGAGCGCCGGAGACAGCTATCACGTGTTTTCGCCGGTCACGGTCGAATCGACGGACAGTAGTGCAATATATGGCAGCTTCGGCAACCAGTATCTGTTTGTCGATGGCTTTGTCCGATCCGTTACCATCACCATCTCACTCCACGGTGGCAGCAACGAAGTCTATCTCGGACCTTCGGCAAGCGTGACTTCGACGTCCGAGAGCGCAGGAAACGTCACAGTGTGGCTTGCCGGCGGAAGTTCGACGCTGACAAACCATGGAAAGATTGTCGCTCCGAGCACCATTGGGGTCCTTTTATCTGATGGCGGCAATGACATGCTGAACACTGGTACTATCGAGGGTTCGAGCGGCGCTTTCATTGGCCTGACGGGCTCTGCGGGCGACAAGCTCGTCAATGAAGGCACTATTTCGGCGAACGATTATGACGACGTGAATCAAGACTACAGATACAATAACGGCGTGTACGCGGAAGGCGCTGATTCCATCATCGTCAACCGGGCCGGCGGCAAGATATCCGCGATTTCCAGCGAGGGCGCGGGCGTCGCGGTAGGCTTTTATATCGGCACGGGCGGCGATGGGTCGCAGGTCGAAAACCACGGCACGATACAATCGCTGCAGTGGTATGGCGTCGACTTCGCCAACATGGTGGATGCGGAGACCGCCAGCCTTGAGAACCATGGCACCATCAAGGGCGGCAGCGGCGCGTTCAGGGGCAATGCGAGCGGCGAGGTGATCATCAACAGGGGCAAGATGATCGGTGATGTCGAACTGGGTGCGGGAGACGATGTGTTCGACGGCGATAAGGGAAGCGTCAGGGGCGTCATTCTCGGAGGAGCGGGCAACGACTACATTTTCGGCGGCAAAGGCAACGAATCCATCAACGGCGGGCTCAACAACGACATCGTTGTCGGCGGCAAGGGCAAGGACACACTGTTCGGCGATTCCGGCATCGATACCTTCGTTCTGCGCACGGGCTTCGGCCGGGATGTCGTCCAGGACTTCATAGACGGCACCGACTTGATCGATTTGTCTCGTCTGAAAGATGTCAGGAATTTCAACGATTTGGAGGACAACCATCTCGAGAAGCATGGCAACGACATGTGGATCGTCGCCAGGGGCGGCGATGGGCTGATACTGAAGAACGTGGCGCCCGGCGATTTGGACGCGGCGAACTTCATCTTCTGACTCGCGAAGAATTTTGCCGGCCACTGAAACTTATTCGCAGCGGCTGCGTAAACATCTCATCGGTCGGAGGAGACCGGGAGGAACGATCATGAACATCGAGGATCAGCGCCGTGTAAGCGGATGGATCAATGCCTTCGCGATCTCGCTGACGATATGGATGGGAATTATGCTGGTACTGTCCCTGCTTTGAGGAGGGCGCCCTCCCCGCGATGGCGGAGAGGGCTGTGTAACATCAGGCGATGAAAGCGAATGACGCGCTCAGGTCGGCGAGCACGTGATCCTTGATGGTCAGCACGTCCTTGCCAAGGGTGATGACGACGTCGCCGTCCACATCCTCGGCCTTGGCGGAGAGCGCGCCGAAATCCTCGAAGCCCCAGCCGGCGACTTCGATCATGTCGCCTTCGCCGACATCGAAATCGGCGATCGTGTCCTTGCGGTCCCCGGTGCCGAAGACGAAGGTATCTGCGCCGTCCTCGCCAGTCAGCACGTTGTTATTGCCATTGCCTTGTAGCCGGTTGTCGAGAGCGTTGCCGGTTGCGTTGATAGCCTTCTTGCCGGTAAGGACGAGGTTGTCGACAAAATCCGTCAGCACGTAGGTGAAGGCGGACTGGATGGTGTCGGTGCCCTCGCCGTCCAGTTCGACAAGAACGTCCGTTGCTTTGCCGACGATCAGGGTGTCGTCGCCCAGGCCACCCATGATCAACCCATGGACGGCGCCGCCGACATTGTTGAACACGTCATTGCCACCGCCGAGAATAACACCGCCGAAGATCTTGCCGGTGTTGTTCACATGTTCCACGCCATCGAAGCCGAAGATCGCGACCGACGCGACCGACAAGGGGAGCCCGAGTTCGGCTGGGATCGTCAATGACAGCGTCACCCGGATCGTTCCGGAATTGTTGATCGTCGCCTCCATGCCATCCATCGTGAACGACCCGATGCCGATGACGCCGGCCGTGATATTGCCCTTAGGTCCATTCTCGATGAGCATGCCGTCGGTCAGGACGCCGATGATGCCAACTGCGGATTCTATACTGCCATTGTTGACCAACTTGGCGCTCGGAAGCGGCTCGGCGTCAAGCGCTGCCGCCCCAACCACCACGCCGCCGAGCAGGGCCGACAGGTCGCCAGCCAGCATGCCAAGCAAGCCGGTATGAATGTTGCCCGAATTCGATATGGACGAATTCGCGCCGAACGTCGTCACACCGATCAGGCCGCCGATATCCGCCCCCTTGGCAATGGTGATCTTGCTGTTGTCGCCACCAGCGAAAACCGTGCCGATGCTCAGACCGGCCAGATCCCCGCCAAGGACGGAACCAAGGCCGATGCCGAGACCGGCCGACAGGTCGGCGGTCTTGCCGATAGCGATCCTGGTATTGTCGCCAAAGGTGGTGACTGCGCCAGTGAGGCCGACCACCCGGCCACCGATCTTGTAGGTATTGCCACCGATATCCGGACTGGTGGCAAGGTCTTCGACAATGCCATAGCCGAGTCCGGCAAGGGTCGATGGGTCGGCGACGTCGATTTCGCCGCCGTAGAAGACGAGCGCCTTCTTGCCGAGCTTGATGACACTGTCTGAATCGTCGATGAGGGTCGTCTCGTAGTGCTTACCCTTGATGGTCGTGTTGGCCATGCTGAAATCTCCCGAAAATGTTGTCATTATGAATTCTGGCAAGGCCGCGCATGACGGTTCGAGGCAACAAACGGCCCCGCAGAATTGCATGCCAAAGCGGCCGTCAATGCTGCGGTGAACCTGCTCTCGAATCTGTCATGGGCACCGTGACGATTGTCCCGACCGCGTCGGCCGCCCTCCCGCCAACCCCGTGCGATGCGGGACGAGCTGCGGAATCTATATAGTATTAATAATTTCTACACCAGATGCACGATCGTATAATCAGTATATATAAGTCCGTTTAAATATATCGATGGCAAGCCGTGCCGGGCAGACTTCAGTTCCGTCCCGGCAGCACACGATCCGGTGGACGGTGGCCATCGAAATAGGTGCGGATGTTGATGATGACCTTGTCGCCCATATCGATGCGGCCTTCGATGGTCGCGGACGACATGTGCGGCAGCAGCACGACCTTGTTCTCGTTGGCGAGTTTGAGAAGCTTGGGGCTGACGACGGGTTCGTTTTCGAAGACATCGAGCCCCGCGCCGGCGATCTTGCCCTCGCGGATGCATTTGATCAGGGCGGTCTCATCGATCACGCCGCCGCGGGCCGTGTTGACAATATAGCTGGTGGGCTGCATCAGGGCGAGCCGGCGCGCCGACAGAAGATGATAGGTGGCCGGCGTCGAGGGGCAATTGACCGAGACGATGTCGACGCGGGCGAGCATCTGGTCGAGGCTGTCCCAATAGGTGGCCTCGAGCGCGGTCTCCGTCGCGGCACTGACGCGGTTGCGGTTGTGGTAATGGATGCCGAGGCCGAAGGCCCTGGCGCGGCGGGCAACGGCGGTGCCGATACGGCCCATGCCGATAATGCCGAGCCGTTTGCCCCAGATGCGATGGCCGAGCATCCATGTCGGCGACCAGCCTTCCCAATCGCCCTTCGAATCGGTCAGCACGCGGGCGCCTTCCGCCAACCGGCGCGGCACGGAAAGGATGAGCGCCATCGCCATGTCGGCCGTATCCTCGGTCAGAACACCGGGTGTGTTGGTGACGGTGATGCCTTTCTTGGCGGCGGCCTCGACATCGACATGATCTATGCCGTTGGAGAAGCTGGCGATCAGCTTGAGCCGGGGGCCAGCCTCCTCGATCAGGCTGGCGTCGATACGGTCGGTGACGGTCGGCACCAGCACATCGCAGCGGCGAATCGCGGCGAGCAGTTCCTCGCGGCCGCGCGGCCGGTCATCGATATTGAGTTCGGCATCGAACAGTTCGCGCATACGCGTCTCGACGATGTCGGGCAGCTTTCGGGTAATATAGACCGTCGGCCTCGTCTTCGCTGTCATTGCCTCATGTCCCACGTCTCAAATCCGGCCAATCGTTGACTGCTCCTTAACCAAGTTGCGCGACACTGGCTGGCACATTCTCTACTCATAATCAGACGCGCGGGCGATGGCAAACGTCATGACTGGACTTTGGAAAAAGGCAACGATCGGCACAATCCTCATCGGGTTGATGGTGGCGCTGGCGCCGGCATCCTTCGCCGAGACGACCAACCTTACGACCGGGCTGCCGCTGCCGCGATTCGTCACGATCAAATCCAGGAAGGTCAACCTCCGGGTCGGACCCGGCCTCGACTACGCGGTCTCGTGGCGCTACCTGAAAGCCGGCGTGCCGGTGGAGGTGACGCAGGAATACGAAAACTGGCGCCGCATCCGCGATGCCGAGGGCGCCGAGGGCTGGGTGTTCCACTCCATGCTGTCGGGCGAGCGCAGCGCGATCGCCGCACCGTGGATGAAGGACAAGGGCCAGGACATTTTCGTCAACATGCGGGCCGACGGCACTGAGGCCGGCAATGTCATTGCCAAGTTGCAGCCGGGCGTGGTCGTCAAGCTCGACGAGTGCAATGGCGAATGGTGCCTTGCCGAGGCGTCCGACACCGAGGGCTGGGTGAGCCAGGCCGAGATCTGGGGCGCCTATCCCGGCGAAGCCTTCACAAAATAATGCCGACCTGCTGGGCCGCTTCCTTGAGCGGCGACTGCATGCGCGGGCCGATCTGCTGGATCACCAGGCCGGCGGCAAGGCTGCCGAGGCGGCCACAATCGGCGAGTTCGAAGCCCTGAGTATAGCCGAACAGGAAGCCCGCGGCATAGAGATCGCCGGCGCCCGTCGTATCCACCACGCTATCGACCTTCAACGGCTCGATGAGGTAGCGCTTGTCGCCCGACAGGATCATCGAGCCGTGCTCGCTCATGGTGACGGCGGCCAGCTTGCAATCCTTGGCAAGCTCGGTCAGCGCCGTGTCGAAATCCGAGGTCTGGTAGAGCGACAGCGCCTCATGGCGATTGGCGAAGACGATATCGACCGTGCCAGAGCGCATGAGATCGAGGAACTCGCCGCGATAGCGATCGACACAGAAGCTGTCCGACAGCGTCATCGAGGTTTCCTGGCCGTGCGCGTGCGCGATGCGGGCGCATTCGCGGATCGCTTCCTTGGCGCGCGGCGGATCCCAGAGATAGCCTTCGAAATACGTGACGCGGGATTGGGCAACGACATCTTCCTGCACATCCTCGGGTCCGAGCTCGACGCAGGCGCCGAGATAGGTGTTCATCGAGCGCTCGCCATCCGGCGTGACGAAAATCATCGACGTGGCTGTCGGCGGGGTGCCGCCGAGCGGCTTCGTGGCGAAATGCACGCCCTGGGCATTCATGTCATGGCGGAAGATCTCGCCGAGCTTGTCGTTGGACACCTTGCCGAAATAGGCGGCCTTGCCGCCGAAGCTCGCGACGCCCGCCGCGGTATTGCCTGCGCTGCCGCCCGACATCTCGATCGCCGGTCCCATGCGGGAATAGAGAAGCGCCGAGCGGTCGGCGTCGATCAGGTTCATCGCGCCCTTGGTGATGGTGTTGTCGACGAGGAAATCCTCCTCGCAGCGCGCGATGATATCGACAATCGCATTGCCGACGGTAAGCACATCAAATTTCGTCATTGCCAAGCTTTCGAAGCCTAAAAGAATTTTTTCGGGAGAGCTATGGACGAAAAGTTTTGACGGGAAAAGCGGAAAAGCCGTGAAAGCCAGCTTCTCCCGCAGAATTTTCGTCGCAGGCGGTGCAAGGCTTGCGCTGAATTGGACAAGTGACTAATGGTCGCCCGACCTTCCCTTTCGCTTCTCCTGCCGGCCCGTCATGTCTCCCCAGCATCGATCCTTCCTCTCCGTGATCGCCAAGAACGGCGCTGTCGTCGCACTCCTCGGCATGTTGCTCTTCGCCCTCAACGACACGATGGGCAAGTGGCTGGTCGCGACCTATTCGGTGGGCCAAGTGGTGCTTCTGCGGTCGCTGGCGGCGCTGATCGTGTTAGCACCTTTCGTCTGGTGGATGGGTTGGCGGCCGCTGTTTGCGGTCGAAAGGCCTCGGATGCAGGTGGCGCGGGCGGTGATCTCGACGACGGAAACGATGTTTTTCTATGCCGCCGTCTTCTACCTGCCGCTCGCCGACGTGATGACCTACTGGCTGGCGGCGCCGATCTATATCGCGGCACTCTCGCCGCTGCTGCTCGGCGAGCATGTCGGGTGGCGGCGCTGGACGGCGATCGGGGTCGGTTTTCTCGGTGTCGTCATCGCACTTCAACCCTCGCCCGCCATGTTTCAATCGCCGGCGGCGGCGATCTCCATCATCGGCACATGCTTCTTCGCCTTTCTGCTGATCTCTGGCCGGTCCTTGCGCAACACGCCGGATACGGTGCTGGTGTTCTGGCAGAATGTCGCAGGCGCCGTGATCGGAATGGTCGTGGCGCTGTTCGACTGGGTGATGCCCAGCGCGCGTGACCTCGTTCTGCTCGGGCTGCTCGGCGTGGTCGCGATGACGGCGCACTTCCTGATCAACCGGGCGCTGAAGCTGACGGATGCGAGCGTGGTGGCGCCCTTGCAATATACGCTGCTGTTCTGGGCGATCGTGTTCGGGTTCATTTTCTTCGGCGATCTGCCGACCGTGCCGATGATGATTGGCGCGCTGCTGATCATCGCATCGGGGCTGTTCATCTTCTTCCGCGAACAGCAGTTGAACAAGAAAGACAAGGTGCTGCCGGCGATCCCGGAATAGGCTATCCCGCTGCGGTGAAGGCCGCCGCGATCGCCTGACGCTTGCGGAACATCAGGAGCCATACCGCGATCATGAGGATTGCGGCGGCGAGCAGCGGAAGCTGAAGCCCCACATGCTGGGCCGCGGCACCCACAGCAATTGTACCGAGACCGCCGGCAATCCGCGTCAGCAGGAAAAGCGTGCTCATCACGCGGCCGCGCTTGATATCATCGACCGAGACCTGCATGATCGAGACGGTGCCGGTACGCCGCGTCTCGCCCGCAAAGCCGAAGAGCAGCATCGCGATGACGGCCACCATCACGCCGGTGGAAACCGAGAGCAGAAGCACGGAGACGCCGACTCCGAGGGCTGCCCAGAGCACACGCTCCGGCGTGGCACGCCCTGCCCCGCCATGCGCAAGCCAGAGTGCCGCGCAAGTGGCGCCAAGCCCGGCGGCGCCGAACAGCAGCGAGACACTGCCGACGCCGCGTCCAAGAACAAGGTCGGAATAGGCCGGCAGCATCTGGTAAACCGCGCCGGTGATCGCATCGCCCACTAGGACAAGAAGCAGGAGCGACGACAGTCCGCGATGGCCGACGATATAGCTGATACCCTCGGCGATATCCTGCCGGATGGACCGCGACGGTCCACGGGCCTGCTGAAAATCAGGCGGCGTTTTGAGGAAGGCGACGGTGATGAAATAGACCAGATAGCCCACGACATTGACGCTGAAGGCAACCGCCACACCCCAGTTGACGAGAATCCATCCGGCAACGGCCGGACCAGCGAAAATGGCGAACTGGGTGTAGGAGGCACTGACGCCAATGGCCGCCGGCAACCTCTCGCGGGAGACGAAGCGCGGCAACAGGCCGTAGGAGGCGGGTACGCTGAAGCTATGAATGGTGCCGTGGAGGAAAGCGCAGATACAGAGCGCGACCAGATTGAGATGACCGGAAAAGGCAAGGACGGCGAGGACCAGCGCCTTGAGGCAATCGAAGCCATAGGCCACGACCACCATGCGGAAACGATCGTGGCGATCGGCAAGCACGCCACCGATCGGCATGAAGATCAGGGCGGCGGCGATATCGAGGAGCGCGACGACCGCGAGCCAGACCGTGGAATGGGTGATCTCCCAGGTCGCCCAGGCGAAGGCGATCTGCTGCACGAAATAGGTGATCCAGGATATGATCGAACCGATGGAATAGATGCGGAAATTGCGGTCGGCGAAGGCCTGCCCTATGCCACCTGTCGAAATTGCCATGCCCTGCCGCCCCTGCTTGTGGTACATGGTGCACCGGGTGATTGTGGAAGACAAGGCGGGTTGCCTTCTATCCGGGACGCGGGTGAAATGCAGCGGAGGTCTATTTTCTGTTCAGAATAAAACAATAAATACAATTCATTCCCGTCATACAAATGCCTTGACGCGCTGCCAATCCGGGCCTTGTATCTTACGCAGAAAAAACAGTTTCCGGGATTGCTTCCATGTCCACGCTCAGCGCACCGATCATCATTCTCAACCCGGCCGACGACGTTGGTGTGGCACGCCAGAAGATCGGCAAAGGGGAAGCAACCGGTTACGACGGGCTGATGGCGAAGGACCTGATCGGGCGCGGGCACAAGGTGGCGCTGAAGGCGATCAAATCCGGGCAGGAAGTGCACAAGTTCGGGCAGGTGATCGGGGTCGCGACATCGGATATCGAGCCGGGGCAGCATATTCACCTGCATAACCTGCAGATGATTCCTTCCGAGCACGAATACCAGCTCGGCGGCAGCAATCGCGACGAGCGGCTGCTGCCTGAAGCGGAGCGCCGCACCTTCATGGGCTTCGATCGCGGGCCGGGCGGCGTCGGCACGCGCAACTATATCGGCATCATCTCGTCGGTGAACTGTTCCGCCACGGTGTCGCGCTATATCGCCGACCATTTCAACCGGTCGGGCGGGCTCGACGGTTTTGACAATATCGACGGCGTGGTGGCGCTGACCCATGGCGGCGGCTGCGCGCTCAACACCAAGTCCGAGGGCTACCGCATCCTCACCCGGACGATCCAGGGCTATGCGCGGCATCCGAATTTCGGCGGCATATTGATGATCGGGCTCGGCTGCGAAACCAACCAGATCGCGCCGATCCTCGAACATTACAAGCTGGCGGAAGGGGCGCTGCTGCGCACCATGACGATCCAGCAGACCGGCGGCACACGCAAGACGATCGAGGCGGCACAGGAGATCATCCGCGAAATGCTGCCTGTGGTGAATGCCGTCGAGCGCAGCGAGCAGCCGCTATCGGCGCTGAAGCTGGCGCTCGAATGCGGCGGCTCGGACGGCTATTCCGGCATTTCGGCGAACCCGGCGCTGGGCGTGGCGTCCGACCTGCTGGTCAGGCATGGCGGCACATCGGTGCTGGCGGAAACGCCGGAGATCTATGGTGCGGAGCACCTGCTGACGCGGCGCGCGGTGTCGCCTGCCGTGGCGGAGAAGCTGCTCTCGCGGATCGACTGGTGGCGGGATTATACGGCGCGCAACGGCGACGAACTCAACAACAACCCCTCCTATGGCAACAAGCAGGGCGGGCTGACGACCATTCTCGAAAAGTCGCTCGGGGCGGTGGCCAAGGGCGGCACGATGCCGTTGAAAGCCGTCTATGAATATGCCGAGATCGTCACCGAAAAAGGCTTCGTATTCATGGACACGCCCGGTTACGATCCGGCAGCGGTGACCGGCCAGGTGGCGGGCGGCTGCAACGTGATCTGTTTTACCACCGGCCGCGGCTCGGTCTCCGGCTTCAAGCCCGCGCCCTGCATCAAGATCGCCACCAATACAGAGATGTACGACCATATGGACGAAGATATGGACATCAACTGCGGCGGCGTGGTCACCGGCGAGGAAACGATCGAACAGGCGGGAGTGCGGATTTTCGAGGATATCATTGCGGTGGCGTCGGGGAAGAAGACGTCGAGCGAGATTTATGATTATGGGGATAACGAGTTCGTGCCGTGGCAGGTTGGGGCGATTACATGAGGATATCCGCCCAGTTGATCGGCCTTTCCGACCGATAAAGATAACTGCGCAGAAGATCTTCGGACACGGCATCTCCATAACAAGCAACCAGACTTGACCTGCTGGTCTTTATGCCTTTGGTCCGCCAAGAAAAATCCACGCCGTAGACCTTTGGTTCCAAGGTCCCATTGAAGAAAGGTGCCAGTTCCAGCGGCTCCTCACCGGAGCGTCTGTTGCGTATACGGCAGCAATCCGGATTGGAGGCGCGAAAGTCTTCATAAGTGAATTGGAAAATGGCGTCTCCCGGCGCAACGCCGCTCTCCTTCTCCTTTGCGGCGAGTTCGATCAGTACACGAACCGCCGCCCTGACCAGTTGATCGTCAGTGATGTTCTCGCAGATCTTTCTCTGCGCATCCGTCATTTTGAACGGCTCCAAGCGGGGCAGGAAGGTCGCGGTTTCGGGTCGAAAGAAAGAGAGAAACAGCAGATAGACGAGCGGCAGCGCACATAGGAGAAATATGATTCTACCCAGCCACTTCACCATGACCGAGGAATTTTGCTTAGATTAATAATTTCCACGAGTTTGCTCACTGCTTACACGCAAACGCCGCCTTCAAGTTCGCCGGCGCCTGATCCGAGCACGAGGCCTTCTCCAGCGCCGTCTTGCAGCCGCCCGAGAGCTTTGCCGCATTGTCGATGAGGCAGGCGATCGCCTTGTCGCGGGAGAGGACCATGCCGCAATTCGCTTTCACATCGGATTGGCATTTGGCGCGGATTTCGGCGCGGCCGTCTGCCTGCACTGCGATGGGGAGCACAATGAAGGCGGTGGCGAGAAGAACACGGATCAGCATCGAAAACTTCCTGTATGAGTAAGACATTGCTTACGGATACTGCACGCCCGACGTCGCGAGATATACCGCGTAGAGCGATTGCGTGGCACAGATGAACAGCCGGTTGCGGCGGGGGCCGCCGAAGGTGAGGTTGGCGACGCATTGCGGTACCAGGATCTTGCCGAGGCGCGTGCCATCGGGTGCGAAGCAATGGACTCCATCGCCGGCGCTGGTCCAGACATTGCCTTCGACATCGATGCGGAAGCCATCCGGCAGGCCTTTGTCGATGGTGCAGAATTCGCGGCTGTTGCGGACGCTCTTGCCATCGACGACGTCGAAGACGCGGATATGGCTCGGATGGTGGGGATCATGGCTGAAGGCGGAATCGGCGACGTAGAGCAAGCTTTCATCGGGTGAGAAGGCGAGGCCGTTGGGCTGGGTGAAATCATCGATGACGATGGTCACCTCACCGCTCATCGGGTCGATGCGGTAGACATTGTTGGTTTTCTGCTCGCGCTCACCCTTGTAGCCTTCGTAATCCGATAAGATGCCGTAATTGGGATCGGTGAACCAGATCGAACCGTCGGAGCGCACGATCACGTCGTTGGGCGAATTGAGCTTCTTGCCTTCATAGCTGTCGGCGAGGATAGTCTGCGTGCCGTCGATCTCGGTGCGCACCACACGGCGGCCGCCATGCTCGCAGGAGACGAGTCGGCCCTGGAGATCGCGCGTGTTGCCGTTGGTAAAATTGGATTTCTCGCGATAAACCGAGGCGCCTCCATCAGGCACCCAGCGCATGATGCGCTCGTTGGGGATATCGCTCCACAGCAGCATGTTGGCATCGGCGAACCAGACCGGCCCCTCCGCCCAGCGCATGCCGGTATGGAGTTCATCGAGCCGGGCACTGCCGACGGTGAGGTGACGGAAACGGTCGTCATCGATCCGGTAGATCGAGCCATTGTCATCGGCCATCGTCACTTCTCCCCCGTCGACGATTCATACCAGGTAGCGGTAGCGCTACCACCGGGACCATCAATATTTCGCCCGACCGGATCGGGCAACAGGATTCTTGCGCTTATTGACCACTTGCGTGGTAGGCAGCCACGGCGGCGCTGAGCCCGGTGGCCAGATGCTGAAAGTCGCGCTCATGTTCGAACTCGGTCCACAGGCGCGCCTGGTTGATGACATCGACATCGCCCATTTCACCATGGAACCGATCGATGACGGCAGCGGCCCGCACCAGATCACCCGACATGGCATAGGACGCTGCGAGCCAGAGCTTGCGATAGGGAGCATCATCCCGCGAGCTCAGCAAAATTTCCGCCGTTTCATCATAGCGGCCGAGACCATAGAATACGAAGGACAGGTCCATATCGTACCAGTCGGGCCGGAAAGGATTGAGCGCGATCGCTTTTTCCAACCAGGCCAAGGCCTCGGCCGGACGGCCCCGCATGCCGATGACGAAACCGAGCTGGGCCAGTACGTCGGCATCATAGGGATTGATGTCATAGGCGCGGCGCGGGCAACGTTCCGCGGCCTCATGCTCGCGCAGATAGAGCCTGACCAGCCCCATGATGCGATGGCACCGCGCCTCCTCGGGCTCGAGAGCGAGCGCGAGATTGACCCGGTCGCGCGCCGCCTCCAATACCGGACGCGGCGAGGCTGCGTAATCGGCGATGATGACGTCCGCGAGCGCGAGATAGGCATGCGCCACCGCGCAGTCCGGATCGAGCTCGATCGCCTTGACAAAATGCGCCCGCGCCCGCTCGTTGACGCCGGGTCCGTAACTGCGCAGAAAAGCGACGCCACGGGCGAAATTCTCGAAGGCGGCGAGGCTCGACTTGCCCGGTCTGGCCGTCTGCTGAACGCCCTGGTCGATATTCGAGACCAGACGCGAGATGATGGTCACGGCGATCTCGGCCTGCATGGAAAGGAGATCTCTTTCGGCGAAATCGAACTGGCTTCCCCAAATGTGCAGGCTGGTCGGCGCATGGGTAAGCGAGACGGAAACCAGCAGGCGTCCATCGGCGCGCAACGCGGAACCTTCGACGATGAATTCGACGCCGAGCTTCTCGGAGACCTCCTTGAGGGGCGGCCTGCTCCTGGCCGGAAAGGAAAAGGCCGAGTTTCTCGCGATGACCGTGATCGATTTGAACCGGGCCAGGCCATAGGTGATCTCATCGACCATGGCATCGATCAGCGCGTCGTCGGCATGGCCAGGCCCGCGATTGCGGAACGGCAGGATGGCGATCGAAGGAAAAGCCTGCTCCGGCAGCTCTGCTACAGGGACCGCCGCTTGCGATACAAGCAGATAACCCCGCTTGGGTACTGTCTTCAGCACCCCATCGGCCCCGGCTCCGAGCATCTTGCGCAGTTCGCTCGCGCATTGTGTCAAGGAATCCTCTGAAACGAAGAGGCCGGGCCACACCGCCTGCAGCAACTCATCCTTGGAGACGACGCGGCCACGATTGGCCGCAAGATGGCAGAGAAAGGCGAAGGTCTTGGCACGCACCGGCACGACTTCGCCGGAAAGGCGCAGCACGCCGCCTGCCGCATCCAGCCTGAACTCGCCGATCTCGATGGCTGCATCCGCCAAGTCTGGAGCCCCCGCGCGTAAGGGGGCCATGTTTGGGCAATGTCAGGCCCGAGTCAAGAACGGCAGGCTCAATTGGGGCAGCGAGAACCAGCGGAGCCGAATTTTCAGGCGGAGCCGGAGAGGTGCCGGCCGTTCAGTGCCGGAAATCATGTCCAGAAGGCAGGTCTGTTCGCCGCCCAAGGGCGAGTTCATGCCGGACCAGAGTGCCTCCTCATAGAGTTCCTTGCGTTCGAGATCATGGAAGCGTTCTGACAAGCGGCTGGTCATGACGATGCTCCTGATAAAGATGACAGGAGGAAGGTCGCACGGTTACGGTGGAAAATCCTGAAGGAAATCCGAAATTGTCCGGGGCCGCACGTCCGCCAGCGACAAAACAATTAGCGTTGACTATTGCATTAGTCTGCGCTATTGAATTGGCCATGATCCAGACAGAGAACATCAATTCCGTCATGCGCGCGCTTGCCGACCCGACCCGACGGGCCGTGTTCGAGCGGATTGCCAAGTCGGACGAAATCACCGTGGTGGAACTGACCCGGGGCAGCGGCGTGACGCAGGGTGCGATTTCCCAGCATCTGAAGTCGTTGAAGCAGGCCGGGCTGGTTGCCGAACGTCCGGAAGGCCGGAATGTCTATTATCGCGCCCAGCCGGAGGGGCTCGAACCGCTGTTCGACTGGATGAACCATTACAGCAAATTCTGGAACGAGAGGTTCGACAACCTCCGCGACCTGTTGAAGGAGATCGACCCATGATGGACGCCGCATTGAAAACCGCCACCCATGACATCGTCGTCGACGAGATATTCCCGCACGCTCCCGGGATCATCTGGAGTGTTCTCACCTCCGGCGAACTGATGGCGCGCTGGATGATGGAGCCGACCGGATTTGCGCCCGTCAGGGGCACGAAATTCACCTTTCAGACGACGCCCGCCGGTGCCTGGGACGGGAAGATCCGCTGCGAGGTGCTGGAGGTAAAGGAAAACGAGCGCTTTTCCTACTCCTGGCAGGGCGGCGACGAGGGCAATTCCGGCTACGGATCGAAACTCGATACAATTGTTTCATGGCACCTGTCGGCAACCGAAAGCGGCACACGTCTTAGACTTGTCCATTCGGGTTTCGTCGCGCCGAAGAACGAAACGGCCTACACGAATCTGGGCAAGGGCTGGAAGGTCTGCCTCGAGCGCGTGGCGGGCATTGCGGCCGAACAGGACAGGGCAGGCACCGCCGCGCGGATGTACTGACCGAAGCAGGACTGTCACCGGCGCGGACAGATGGCGCCAGATACATATTCAGCGGCCGGCGAGGCCGAAGGAGGAAGGCATGCGGAATACCACTTATCGCTGGGTACTCGTCACTGCGGGCGGCCTGCTCGGCTGCGTGGCGATCGGCTCGATGTTCACGCTGCCGGTGTTCATCCGGCCGATGTCGGAGGAGACGGGCTGGTCGGTGACCGGCATTTCCACCGCCATGACCATCGCCTTCCTGGCGATGGCATTCGGCAGCATGGCGCTCGGCTCTCTGTCCGACCGCATCGGGGCTCGTCCGGTCGTGTTGGGGGGATCGGTCGTGCTGGCTGCAAGCCTTGCATGGGCCAGCCGCGCGACCTCGCTGATCGAGTTCCAGTTGATCTTCGGGCTGGTCGTCGGACTTTCGATCGCGGCGATCCTGCCGCCGCTGATGGCATCCGTCATGGGCTGGTTCGACACGCATCGCAGCCTGGCCGTATCGCTGGTTTCGGCCGGCATGGGCATGGCGCCGATGACGGTGTCGCCCTTCGCGGCATGGCTGGTTTCGAACTATGATTGGCGCTATTCGATGCTGATCATTGCCGGACTTGCCGCGGTGACGATGATACCGCTCGCCCTTTTCATCCGCCGCCCGCCGGCGCTGGAAGAGGAAGAGCATGCCGTGATGGAGGGTGGCCAGCCGGTTGCCGCGATGTCCGTCGGCACAGCGCTCAGATCGCCGCCATTCATCGTGCTGATGCTGACCAACTTCTTCTGCTGCGCCACGCATTCCGGCCCGATCTTCCATACTGTCGGCTACGCCGTGAGCTGCGGTATCCCGCTGATCGCCGCCGTGACGATCTATAGCGTCGAAGGGCTTGCCGGCCTTGGCGGACGCGTCGCCTTCGGCATCATGGGCGACAGGTTCGGGGCCAAGAACATCCTCGTGCTGGGGTTGCTGGCGCAGGCGATCGTAGCATTCTTCTTTTTCTTCGCCCGCGAACTCGGCACCTTCTATGTCGTGGCCGCGATGTTCGGCTTCATCTATGCCGGCGTGATGCCGCTCTATGCGGTGCTGGCGCGCGAGAATTTCCCGCAGCGCATGATGGGCACGATCATCGGCGGCACGGGCATGGCCGGCGGCCTCGGCATGGCGCTCGGCCCGTGGGCGGGCGGTTTCATCTACGATACCTTCGCCACCTATACCTGGCTCTATCTCGGCGCCTGCGGCATGGGCATCGGTGCCTTCCTGGTCGCCATGACCTTCAGGCCTTTCCCGAAGGGCACGCCACAACCAGCGACAGCGTGAGGCCGCGAAAGCGGCCTCTCCATCCCCAACCTTTTGAACCTATTGGAGAATGCCATGAGCGACGCCTATACCGGCGGATGCGCCTGCGGAGCCATTCGCTACGAAATCCGCGCCGAACCTATCGTGATGGTCGATTGCCAGTGCCGCCAGTGCCAGCGCCAAAGCGGCACCGGGCACAGTTCTTACCTGACCTTTCAGGCCGCCGAGATCACTCTCAGCGGCAAGGCGAGCCACTGGCTGGAAACCGGCGAAGGCGGCACGAAGAAATCCTGCGGCTTCTGCCCGACCTGCGGATCGCCGCTCTACATAGCCTTCCCCGATGTTCCCGATCTCTTTGCAGTCCGGGCCGGGAGCCTGGACGATCCTACCCGCTACAGACCACAGATCGCGACCTGGACCCTGGCCGCCAACGCATGGGATCATCTCGATCCGGAGATCACAAAATTCGACAAACTGCCGCCGCAGTGAAGCCCGGCTCGATGGCATTCGCAAAGATCGCCCGCGATACAGCACAACGTCACTGGTGAAGCGGGGCCGGTCTTTACCTTTACAGTAAATCCCGGTTGGATTGCCCCGGTATCTGTGAGACTTTACGGCTTGTTAACCTGTTGCCCAACAGAGGAGGCCGGCGGTATTCATGCGTTTTCATGTCCAATCGCCTGCCTTCCTGCTGACGGCATTCATTCTAATCATACTCACGGCGACCGCCTCGGCATTCTATGCGGTGCTGAGCCAGCCTACCCTGGACCGGCCGATCCAGACGCGGTCCAATCAGATCCCGCTCATCGATCTCGCGGGCGAGTGGCGTCCGCTGGTCGGGTTGGCCGACAGCACGAAGGCCTCGCCCGGCCTTGAGTTCGAGCCGCAGGATTTCATCGAGGATCCCGATATGCTGCCGGACTATGCGGCGGTGGACCGGTTTCTCGAACGCCAGGGCCAGATATCCCAGATACTGCAAGCTGAAAAAGCGGAGGTTTCCACCGGGGGCGGGACCGCGCAGATTGTTCCCGTGTCTCCATGGCGAACCGTGGATACCCTGCCCCTCACCTTCTGGATTCAGGTAGTTTCCGGGCTGGCCGTGATCCTGATCGCGGCGTTCTTCCTGGCGCTCCGGCCGAGAAATTTCGCGGTATCGGCCTTCGCCTTCGCGGGCCTCGGCATTACTGGTGCGGCCTATACGGCTGCCATATACAGCTCCCGGCAACTGGGCATGGATCCCGGCCTGTTGCTCACGTTGTCGGTGCTGAATCATGTCTTCACGGTGGGTTTCGGCGTCGGCATCATCGGGCTTTTCGCAGTCTATCCCGTTCGGATCGTCAATCCGTGGCGGGTGATCGTGCCAGTTGCCGTGATCAGCTATGGCGCGAACCTGCTCTATCGGCTGGGAGCCCTGCCACACGACATCGTGATGTTGCAGAATGTGGTCGCCCTGCTTCTCATCGGCATCCTGGTCATGATCTTCTTGCAATACCGCGCCACGCGCGGCCGACCGGCGGACCGGGCGGCGCTGATATGGCTCGGGCTTTCGGTGATTTCGGGCTCGGCAACCTTCGTGCTGCTCGTCATCATCCCGGTGGCGCTGGGGCGAGAGGGGCTGGTGACGCAGGCGTTCGGCTTCATCCTGCTCGCGATGATCTATGTCGGCACGGCGTTCGCCGTCGCGCGCTACAGGCTGTTCGACATCGGACGCTGGTCGTATCGGATCCTGTTCTATGCCGGCATGATCCTGCTGCTCCTCGCGATCGATCTGGGCCTGATCCTGGCGCTGCAGATGCCGGAACGCACCTCGCTTGCCGCTGCATCCGTGGTCATGGTGCTGCTTTATTTTCCCCTCCGCGATCTGGCGCATGAGAAGTTCTTCCGGAAATCCGAGCAGAATCGGCCGGATCTTTACCGCCAGGCCATGGCGACGGCCTACAAGTTCGGGCCGACCGCACAGCAGACAGCCTGGATGGGCGTGCTGGAGCAGGCGTTCCGGCCGGGCCATGTCGAGATTGCGGCCATCGCGCCTGACACGGTGGCGATCACCAATGAGGGCATCGAGATGCATGTGCCGGCCTATCCCTGGGCCGGGCCGGTGTCGCTAGGCTTTGCGGCGCAGGGGCGGCGGCTGTTTGCGCGGCAGGATGCGGCTCTTGTCGAGGAGCTGGCCGAGATCACCGCCGCCGCTTATGCCGACCGGCTGAGCTACGAGAAGGGTGCCGAGGAAGAGCGCCAGCGCATTGCCCGCGACCTGCATGACGATGTCGGCGCGACGCTGCTTTCCGGCCTGCATGCGCAGGACGAGGGCCGCAGGCAGGAGACACTGGTCGAGGCGCTGTCCGACATCCGCCGGATCGCGCATGATCTCGCCGGCCGGGAAACCGTGACGGAGCGCTTCATCGCCCAACTGCGCCATGACACGCGCGAGCGATTGCGCGCCCATGACGTCATGCTGGACTGGCCGCTCGGCAGCGCCGACGACGATGGCGCGGTGCTGCCATACCGCTTCCACCATAACGCGGCGGCCATGGTGCGCGAGGCGGTGTCAAACGCGATCAAGCATGGTGGCGCGGGCATCATCAGCGTGACGTCGGAGATTGTGAAAGACAGGCTGGAAATTCGGGTTTCCAATCCGGTCGGGCAGGTCGAGGCGGGGCAAGCCGCGACGCCGGGTGACGACGGTATCGGGCTGCGCAACATCGCCTCACGCGCCGCGGAACTGGGCGGCGCCATGACGTCGGGCAAAGAAGGCGGGCGCTATGTCGTGACGGTCTCGCTGCCTTTGCCGGGAGCGCTGTGATGGACGGATTACAGATCAGAACCCGGAAGCTGCTTGTTGTCGAGGACAACCGGGAAACGCGCGCCTGGATCTGCGCCACGCTGAAAAGCGCCTTCCAGGACGTGGAATTCACGGCGGTCGGAACTTACACCGAGGCCCATGCGCTGCTGTTCGGCCGAGAGAGCGAACGCCGGGAATTCGACATCGCGCTTCTCGATATAGCGCTGCCCGACGGCAACGGCATCGACCTGATCCGCAGGATCAACACGCAATTGCCTCGCACGACGCCGGTGGTCATCACCATCTATGACGACGATGCGACGCTGTTCGAGGCTTTGGCCGCGGGCGCCATGGGCTACATATTGAAGGGCGTGAAGACGGCCAGCCTGATCGAGCAGCTCAAGCGCATCGAAAGCGACGAGCCGCCGATTTCGCCGCAGATCGCCCGGCGCATGCTGGCCTTTTTCAAGGCGGCGGGCCCTGGCGGACGGGAACCGGCGAGCCGATCCGAGAGCAATCTGACCAGTCGCGAAGTGGAGGTTTTGAGACTCCTGGGCAAAGGGCTGACGGCCATGGAGATATCCGGGATACTGGGATTTTCGCAGAATACCTGCGCAACGCATATCAAGGCGATCTACCGCAAGCTCAATATCACAAGCCGGGCGGAGGCGGCGATCGAGGCGGATCGGCGGGGGCTGGTGTGAGGGGGGCCGAGATCCGCGACCGTCGCCGATGAACAGCACCCCTCTGTCCTGCCGGACAGAGGGGTGTCATGGTTGGAAACCTCTCAACCAATTTGCCGCAACCACTTTGTCTTCTTCGGAAAGGCCATGGCCCGAGTCGATCGTTTCGTGTGCTACATCTGCCCCTGCTGCCGCGAGTGCCTGCTCCAGCGGCGCAGCGTAGGACGCGTAGGCATCCTTCGCACCGGAGACCATCAGCACACTGCTCCCGCTTAGATCAACACCCGGGGCCTCCTCCAGAACCATAGCAGGCCTGAGCAGGATGGCTTTTCGAACCAGTCCGGGATGCAGCAGCATGCTCGCCCCGATCATGTTGGCGCCGTTGGAATAGCCGAGGAAGGTCAGATTCTTCGGATCGAGATCATAGGCCTGCGCAGCCTCGTCCATGAACGCCTCGAATGCCTCGGCCTCGGAGCGGATATCCTTCTGGTCCAAGGTTGTGGGATCGAAGCGGCCGAAGAAGCGGGCCACGCCCTCTTCGGTCGAGCGGCCGCGCAGGCCGACAAGGGTGGCATCGGGGAACAGGCGGCGGCCGAGGGGCATCAGGCTCGCCTCGTTGCCGGCAGTGCCGTGGAGCAGGATGGCGGCGGAGCCATCGGGCTCATCCGGCACATGCAGGCGGTGGACGAAGGGAAGGTCGCGGTAGATGGTGCGCGGTTCGCCCGGCAGGCCGAATTGCGGCAGCATGACGCGATCATCGACGGCATCCTTGCGGAAATGGGCGGGGATGAAGAGTTCGGTGCCGAGCGTTTCGAGCGGTTCGTCGAGGGTAAAACCGGGGCCGTCGGTTGCCATTTCCAGAAGCGTGCCCGAGGGTTCGCGTACGTAGAGCGAGTAGAAATAGGTGCGGTCGTGGACATTGGTCGGGCCGTGCGCCTCGGCGTTCAAACGTGCCGCAACCGCTTCGACATGGGCACGATCGGGCGCCCGGACGGCGATGTGGTCGATGGTGCCGGTGCCGGGTGCGGCTGTCCAGAAGCCGCCGGCATCGCGGATGTCGATGACACCGCCGGCGTCCGAGCGCAGGCGGGTGATGGTGTCGGTATGGGCCGCCTCGGTGAAGCCCATATAGGTGGTCAGGAAGGCGACGGTATCGGCGGGTTTCTCGGAGAAGATCGTGCCACTGTGCAGACGCTGGATCGCATCGTTTTCAGAGATTTCGCGCGAGGTCCATGGCGAGGTGCCAGTGAGATCGCTGACACCGACGAGCTTGACGATGATGCCATCGGGATCGGTGAGGCGCAGCACCGGCTCGCCGAATTCCTGCGCCGGGCCCGATGCCTTCACCCCGAATTGCAAGGCGCGGGTGAGCCAGAAGCCGATGGCCCCGGAATGTATAGCAAGCGCGATCTCACCCGGTGCGCCATGGCCGACGCGGCCCAGCGAACCATCTTCCCAGACCAGGAACGTCACCAGCGAGCCGGGCGAGGCGATCGCATCGCCATAGAACAGGTGAAGCTGAGTGGCATCCTCGAAGCCCGCCGTACGCTTGACCAGCCGCATGCCTAAAAAGCCGGCGTAAAAATCCACATTGGCCTGAACTTTCCGGGTGATAAGGGTTATGTGGTGCAAACCGCTGGTCATCGTTCCATTCTCTCAGCATGAGGACTGCGACCATACATGCAACGCACGTCAAGGAATTACCATGGTGAAATTGCTCGGAATATCGGGAAGCCTGCGCAAGGGCTCGTTCAACACAGCGCTGATGCGCGCAGCCGTGGCCTCGGTGCCGGAAGGCGTGACGCTGGAGGGTGCGACGATCCACGGCATTCCGCTCTATGACGGGGATGTCGAGGCGAGCGATGGGCTGCCGGAGGCGGTCGTGAAGCTCAAGGAACAGGTGATGGCGGCGGATGGCGTGATCCTGTTCACCCCGGAATACAATAATGGAATTCCCGGCGTGTTCAAGAATGCGATCGACTGGCTGTCGCGGCCGTCGTCGGACATTTCAAAGGTATTCGGTGGCCGGCCGTTTGCGATCTGCGGCACCTCGCCGGGGAATTTCGGTACGCAACTGTCGCAGAATGCCTGGCTCGGCGTGCTGCATACGCTGGGCGCCGACATCTGGTCGGGCAAAAGATTGATGATCCCGCGCGCGGGCTCGGTGTTCGATGCGGATGGGAAGATCATCGACGAGGCGATCGCGACGCGGCTTGCGGCCTTCGTGAAGGCTTTCGCCGCGTCAGTCACCGCTGGCTGAGCTTGCTGAGGCTGGACGAGGCGACGGCCAGAACGATGATGGTGCCGATGAGGATTTCGCGGATATAGGAATCCACGCTCATCTGGGTCAGGCCGTTATCCAGCACGCCGAGGATCAGCACGCCGAAGAAGGTGGCAAGCACGCGCGGTTCGCCCTCCTCGCTCATTGTCATCCCCAGGAAGACGGCGGCGATGGCCGAGAGCATCAGGCCGCTGCCCTGCGTGGGATTGGCCGAGGCGACACGGGCGGCATACATAAGCCCGCCGGCAGCAGCTCCCACTCCGGTCAGCCCGAAGGCGGAAAAGCGCAGGATGCGGACGCGGACACCCGCCAGCCGCGCGGCTTCGGCATTGCCGCCGATGGCATAGAGCCTGCGGCCATAGACCGTGTGTTCGAGCAGCACCCAGACGAGGAAGAGCACGACGAGTGCTGCCAGCGTGAGATAGGGCAGCGACACCATCTGGCCGCCGGTCTCGAAGAGCGGAATGCCGCCGCGCGCAAAGCCGGAGAAGCTTGCCGGAATATCGGCGCCGAAGATGGTCTTGCCATCGGAGATCAGGAAGGCAAGGCCCGAGAAGATCGTGAGCGTGCCAAGCGTGGCGACGAAGGGCAGGATGCCGATATAGCTGACCAGCACGCCATTGAGCAGCCCGCCGAGAAGGCCCACGGCGAGCGCCAGCGCCAACGCGGCAGGTACCGGAAAGCCTGATTTGAAGGCGAGTGCCGCGACGATGCCGGCAAGGCTCGCCATCGAGCCGACCGAGAGATCGAAATCGCCCATCACCATAACGATGGTCATGGTGAAGGCGATGACGGCCAGCATGGAAACCTGCTGGGAAATGTTGAGCCAGTTGCGCGCGGTCATGAACGTCTCCGGCAGGCTGATCCAGAAGAACAGTACCACCGCTATGATGCCGACCAGGGTTCCATATCTGCGGATCGCGCGCGCCAAATCAGGCTCCTTGAGGTGAGATATTCGACATCATGCCCGCCGGATTGTCGCCGAAGGCGAGCGACAGGAGCGCCGCCTGGGTGATGTTCGCATTGTCGGCGATGCCGCGCAGCCGGCCATCGAGCATCGTGCCGATCCGGTCCGACATGCCGATCAGTTCGGGAAGGTCGGACGAGACCAGGATAATGCCGACGCCGGAGGCCGCGAGTTCGCGCAGCAAAGCGTGGATATCGTATTTGGCGCCGACATCGACGCCACGCGTCGGCTCGTCGAGCAGCAGCACGGACGGGCCGCCGAGCACGGCGCGGGCAAAGACCACCTTCTGCTGGTTGCCGCCCGAGAGCTGGAAGACTGGCTGGCGCGGGCCAACGGACTTGAGTTTGACGCGCGCGCCGAATTCCGTCGCACGGGCAAGCTCGCTACGGCGATTGCGGAAGATGCCGGCGCGGCTGAGAGACTTGAGATGCGAAAGCACCGTGTTGTCGGAGACCGAAGCGCGCGGCAGCAGGCCCTCGCGGCGGCGCTCGCGTGGCACATAGGCGATGCCCTCGGCCCAGCGGCCGGCGGGTTCGTCGCGCTTGAGGCGCTTGCCCTTGAGTTCGATCGTGCCGGAGACCACCTTGCCGTCGCCCATCAGCAGGCGGAGAAGCTCGCTCTGGCCGACGCCGGCGAGGCCCGATAGCCCAAGAATTTCGCCGGCGCGGAGTTCGAAGGAAATGTCCTTGAGGCGTGCGGAGGTGAGGTTGGAGACCTTGAGAACGGGCTCAGGCGAAGGATCGGACAGCCGCGCCGGATAGGCCTCGGCGATCGTCCGGCCGGTCATCAGCTCGATAATCTCGGCCTTGCTGGTCGCGGCGATGTTGCGGGTGGCGACCGTCTCGCCGTCGCGGAGCACCGTGACGCGATGGGCGATGCGCATCACCTCGTCCATGCGGTGCGAGACATAGATCACGCTGCGGCCGCGTGCGGTCAGCCCGATGATGACCTTGAACAGCCGTTCGGATTCCTCGCCGGTCAGCGCCGCAGTCGGCTCGTCCATGACATAGAGTTTTGCAGCTTCACCGCCCTCGTCGAGGAAGGCTGCGGCAATCTTGACCAGCATCTGGTCGCCGGTCGAGAGCCGCGCCATCTTGATCGAGGGATCGATGGTGGTGATATCCAGCGCATTGAGCGCGACGCGTGCCCTCGCATTGAGTTCGGACCAGTCGGCAAGGAAGCCGAGGCGCCTGGGGTATGGCCGCCCGAGAAACAGGTTCTCCGCCACCGAGAGTTCGGGGATGACGCTGAGTTCCTGGTGAATGAAGCGCAGGCCGAGCCGTGTTGCCGTGGCGGGGTGATCGATCGACACGGGATGACCTGATATCTCGATCGTGCCGCGATCCGGGGCGACGGCACCGGCGATGATCTTGATCAGCGTCGATTTGCCGGCGCCGTTCTCACCCATCAGCGCATGGATCTCGCCGGGCACGACCTCGAGCGAAGCGCCCTTCAATGCCGGGACGCCGGTATAGGATTTGGACAGATTGCGTATGGAGAGGAGGGTCACCGGGGTGGTTCCGAGGGCGTAAGACATCGCGGCGCCCGCGATGTCTTACTACCGACCAAAATCAATCGTTGGCGTTATCTGATGTGATCAGCTTGGTCGGCACATAAATGACTTCCTTGAGCTTCTCACCCGCGAGATGGGCCTTCACCGCGTCAGCTGTGGCCTTGCCGATGCCCTTGAAATCCTGAGCGACGGTGGCTTCGAAATTGCTTTTCTTGGCCACGGCTTCGCGCGCCTGCGGGTTGGCGTCGATGCCGGTGATGACGATGCCTTCATTCTGGCGGCCGGCGGCTTCTATGGCCTGCAGCGCGCCGAGCGCGGGTTGGTCCCAGGCGGCCCAGACGGCTGCGATCGAACCCTTGTCCGGGTTGGCGGTGAGGATCGCCTCCATCTTGGCGCGGGAATCGGCGATGCCGCCGTCGGCCACATCAGGCGTCACGCGATCGAGAATTTTGATGTCGGGGCTCGCCTTGAATATCTCGTCGGCCTTGGCGCCGCGGATCTGCACCGGCGGGAAGGCATCGAAGACGAACATCACGACATTGCCCTTGGCATTGATGCGCTTGGTGACGAAATTCGCTGTCTCCTCGGCCATGGCCGTGCCATCGGAGGTGACATTGGTCACGAGCAGCGGATTGACGCCGGCATCCATGCCGAAGACCGGGATGTTGGCGGTCTTGGCGGTTTCGAGACCGGCCGCGACCTGCGCGGGATCGACATTGATCACGATCGCATCGACCTTCTGGTTGGAGACGTCCTCGATGCGGGAAATCGCGGCGGCGACATCGCCCTTGGTATCGATGACATTGACCTCCCAGCCATTCGCCTTGGCTTCCGCCTGGAAGGCCTCGACATAGAACTGCGTACCCGGCTGGGCGAGATAGGGCGTGATGACTGCGATCTTGCCGGCGGCGGATGCAGCACCCGCCATGAGCAGTGCTGCGAAAGCGCCCAATATGGTGCCGGTCTTGAGCTTGAACATGATCGAATTCCTCCCCGAAACTTTACGTTTTGCTGAATTGTTGCCGGACGTTAGCGGAGCGCGCAGGCCTTTACAATAGTGAGTTGGCCACGGGCTGTATGGCCGATTGTCAGCGCGCCCGCGCCTCGCTAAGGATGGCCTGACAAGGCGGAGTATCGGGATGCAAAATGCAAGGCTGATCGGCATCGATGTCGGCACGACGGCGGTGAAGGCCGCGCTCTACGATATCGGGGGCCATGCGTTGAAGACCTATGCGCAGAGCTACCCTATGCACCGGACGCCGCCGGACCGGGTGGAGCAGGACCCCGCGGACTGGATGGCTCATGTTCTGGCCGCACTCGGGCATCTCACGGATGGGCTTGGCGACGGCCAGTTGCAGGGTATCGGGCTGACCTCGCAGGTCAACAGCCATGTCTTCGTGGACGAGAACGGCAAGGCGCTGATGCCGGCGATCATCTGGCAGGACGGGCGCTGCGCCGGGATAGCGGCAGAACTCGATGCTGGCCTTGACGAGGCGGAGAAGATCGGCTGGTGGGGTGCGCCGCTGCCGGTCGATGCGAGCCATGTGCTCGCGCGGATGGCGTGGGTGAAGCGGCACCACCCGGAGGTCTGGGCCAGGACGCGCTGGGTGATGGCGCCGAAGGATTATTGCATCATGCAGCTGACCGGCGAGGTCGTGGCCGATCCGATGGCGAGCTTCGGCGTGATCGACCAGAGTTTGCATTATATCGAAGGCCTGATCGCGCTGGTCGAGGGCGCGCGTGAAAGGCTGGCGCCGCTCAGGCCGTTCACTGCCTCGGCGGGCAGGATCAAGGCCGGGCTCCCGGGTGCCGGCGCACTGCTTGCGGTTGGAACGATGGATGCCTGGGCCGGGGTTGTCGGGGCCGGTGCGGTCAATGACGGCGATGGGCTCTATCTCAGCGGCACCAGTGAAATCCTCGGCGTGGTTTCGAAGACCAAGATGCCCGTGCCGGGCGTGATCGCCTTTCCGCGCTGCGAGGAGATCACCTTCCATGCCGGGCCGACGCAGGCCGGTGGCGCCTCGATCGCCTGGCTGTCGAACCTGCTGGGGCGCTCGCCGGCGGAACTTTCCGTGCTTGCTTCCGGTGTCGATCGCAGCCGCATGCCGCCGGTCTTCCTGCCGCATCTGCAGGGCGAGCGGGCGCCGGTGTGGAATGCGAGCGCACGGGCGAGCTTCTCCGGCGTGGATTCCTCGATGGGGCCGGCTGAGTTTGCGGTAGCAGTGATGGAGGGCGTGGCGTTCTCGGCCAGGCTTTCAACGGCGGCATTGCAGAAATCCGCGGATGTCGTGGTGGAGAACTACCGGGCAGCGGGCGGCGGCATGGGCTCCGATATCTGGTGCCAGATCCGCGCCGATGTACTTGGCAAGCCAGTCATGCGGCTCAAGAACCTCGATGCGGGCGTACTGGGTGCGGCCATTCTGGCGGGCGTGGGGACCGGGATGTTCGGCTCGATCAGGCAAGCAGCCGACGCGCTTGTGGCTGTCGATCGTTCGTTCGAGCCGGACGCTTCGCTCGCCGCACGCTATGAATATGCCTACGGCAAGTATCGGGAACTTTACGGCCAACTCGAAGCCTTCAATGCCGAGCTTGTGGCACACTCCCGCTGACGATCAGTCCTGTTCCTTGATGCCGGGCGCGTAATTGTCCTCCGAGGGATCGACGTCGGATTTGACGATATAGCTGTCGCGCCCATAGCGAAGACCGGCCTTGGCCGCGTCGTTGTTGACGGTTTCGTCGGGATCGATCTCGCCATTGTCGACGGCGTTCTTCAGGTCGCGTTCGCTCTCATTGCGGGAGACATCCTTGTCCTCGATATCGAGAGCGCCGCGGTTCCTGCTGTTTTGATTTTCCATGGTGACCTCCTGCGTTCGTGAGACCAACGCGTCGGCACACGAGCGGTTCCTTTCGATCTTTCGAGTGTCGTGAAAAGCCTGTTCCCCCGGGGACAGCGGTGTTTCACTGGCTGTGGGATACATAATCCAACGAACGGGACAACACGGTCGTCAAGCCAAACCAACCCAACCCAACCAAGGATTTACGACCATGAAAAAGATCATTCTCGCTTCCACCGCCGCCATCATCGCAACCCTCGGCTTCGCCTCCGCTTCGGAAGCCGGCTGGCGCCACCACAATCGCCACTTCGGCGGCTTCAATGTCGTGATCGACGCTGGCCCGCGCTACGTGGTCGACGACTACGGCTATGACGGTGGCGACTGCTACGTCAAGAAGACCAAGCGCTACAATCGCTACGGCGAACTGGTCATCCGGAAGGTCCGGATCTGCGATTGATCCCTTCCTGACTGACGCCCAGCCCTCGCCCTCACCGGCGAGGGTTTTCATTTTCTGTTTAGTGCATCCACCCAGCTAGCGAACCTGTCGAGTGCCGCCTCTGCGCATGCGTAATACGGCTGATGGTGCAGGAAGCCGTGATTTTCGTTGGCAACGACATCGAGCGTTACGTCACGGCCGTGATCCTTCATCGCCTCGGCCAGGATCAAGGTATCGTCGCGGAGCGGATCGTCGTCGGTCGCGACAAGATAGACCGGCACGGGTGACGGGCGGGCAAGGGCTTCGACCGAATAGGCATCGCGGCCGGCAGCCACGAAATATCGCGCGACGCAGGCTCGGTCGGTGCCGTCTCCACGGCTGCCTTTCTCGATGAGCGAATCGGTATCGAGCAGACCATGCGCGCCGTAGAAGCTCGCCACGCCGATGATATGTTTGCGCAGATCCTCCGGGAGGGTTGCCTCGACTGACAGCGCGATGGCGCCGCCGGCGGAGTCGCCGCAGAGGAGGATATGGCCGAAGCCCTCACCTACGAGATGGCGGATGACTGATATGCCATCTTCAGCCGGAGCGGGTGCGGGATGATCCGGTGCAAGGCGATAGTCGACGGAATAGAGCGGCAGATTGGAGTGTTTTGCGAGTTCCATCGCGATATCGACGTGGGTCAGTGGCGAACCGACGATGAAACCACCGCCATGGAAGTAGACGATGGCGGTATTTGCTTCCCCTTCGGCGGGGAAGCGAAGCACCTTGACCACATCGGGGTCCGTACCGACGTGGAGCCACGATGCGTCTGGCGGAACAGGCTTCGCCCGAACGCGCTCATAATCCTCGCGCAGCGTCCGGATATCGCCGTTCAGCCAATCGAACACGATGGTAACGGCATCCGTCAGGCGAACCACCAACGTTCCGCGCCACGGGCGCCATCGAGCGGCCAGTTGGCCGAGAGCTGGCCTGAATGGGCGACATTGGCGCGGCGCGCATAGAGCCAGTTGCGGAAGAAGGGGATGATCGTGCCGCCGTCATCGCTGACCAGCCGCTGCATCTCGCCATACATTTCGGTGCGCTTCTTCGCATCGATCTCGGCGCGCGCTTCGACGAGCAGTTTGTTGAAGCGATCGTTCTTGAAATGCGACTCGTTCCAGTCGGCGCCAGCGGCATAGCCAAGGGAGAAGATAATGTCGGGTGTCGGGCGCTGGCCCCAGCCGGCCATGCAGAAGGGCTTCTTGAGCCAGACGTCGCTCCAGTAGCTGTCGTTCGGTTCGCGTACGACATTGACGGTGACGCCGATCTGCGCCGCCATCTGGGCGTAGAGGGTTGCCATATCGACGGCGCCGGTGATCACCGTGTCGGCGGCGGAGAGATTGATGGTCAAGCCTTCGAGACCGGCCTTCTTGACGAGCGCCCTGGCCTTATCGGGATCGTATTCGCGCTGCGGCTGGGAGGCGTCGAAGAACGGCATGACGGGCGCGATCGGGTGGTCGTTGCCGATCGAGCCGTGGCCCTTGAGGATGCGATCGATGAGCACCTGCCTGTCGCAGCCGAGCTTCAGTGCCATGCGCAGGTCGGCATTGTCGAAGGGCGACGCATCGCACATCATCGGCATGCCCACATGGGTGCCGGACGGTACTTCATCAAGGCGGACACCCTCATCCCTGGCGAGATGTTCGGCGGTATTATAATCACACTCGATAACCGCATCGAAGCTGTTGGCGAGAAGAGCCGACTGGCGCGCGACGACATCGTTGACGGCGGTGAAGGAGACATCGGCAAAATGGCCGCGATCCCGCTTCCAGTAGTTGGCGTTCTTCGACAGCGTAGCACGAATGCCGGCCTCGAATTCCTCGAGCTTGTAGGCGCCGGTGCCGGCCTTTTCCTGCGGATCGACCTTGCCATCCTTCGACGCCATCATGATGAGATGGTAGTCGGTCAGCGCATAGGGCAGGTCGGCATTGCCCGCCTTCAGCCTGATCGTCAGGGTGTTGGCGTCGTCGGCCTTGATCTCCTCGATGCCATCGAGCAGCGACTTGGCGGCGGATTTCGAGGCTTCGTCGCGGTGATAGTTCAGCGAAGCGAGAGCGTCATTGGCGTCGAAGGTCTTGCCATTGTGGAACTCGACGCCCTTGCGGATCCTGAAGGTCCAGGTCCTGGCGTCCTTCGACGCCTCGAAGGCCTCGGCAAGTTCGCCGGTCACCTGGTTGTCGGGGGCGATCTCGGTGAGGAAATTGTTCTTGGTATGCGCCATGGTGATCATGAAGCGGGAATTGTAGGTGGCGGGATCGAGGCTGTCGGCGGTGTTGCCATCGTCGAGGCCGACGCGGAACGAGCCGCCGGACTTCGGCGTCTGGGCAGCCACCTCGCGCGTCCAGAGGCCCGAGGCGGCGGTGAGGCCGAGGCCGAAGGTGAGTGCGCCCTGCATGAATTGGCGGCGGTCGATCTTTCCTGACATGGCTTCGGATGTCAGCCTTGCCAGGCCATTCGACTGCTTGCTGTCGGTCATCTCATCTCTCCAGTTTTGCTTGGTTCCCGGCAACCGCCATTTTGTTTTTGCGCGGTTTGCTGGCGGCAATCCTAGGGTGGAGGAACCAAGACTAATGGGCAGACATCGGCAAAAAATGTGCAGGGATTTGCTGGAACCGCTTTAAACTATTCGCCGGAAACAAAGCCGCCAGCCTTGCGTGTTGCAGGGCTGGCGGAGGCGGCCTGTCGGGGGGAGACTGAAGTTGATCAGAGACCGGCGTAGAGCGCGGACGCGTCCTCCAGAGTGAAGCGGAACGGCACGGGCCTGCTGTTGCGCCAGACGCTCGCCGAGCCGCCCTTGAACAGGGTTTCGGTACGGGCGGTGTCAGCGATGGCGCCGCCATAAAGCCGGTTGGCGAGATTGAGTATGCCGGTTTGGTGCATCGCGGCGGTGCCCGAAGTGCAGGCGTCCTTGACGATGACGACGCGGAAGCCGCCTGCCATGGCATCGCGGACGCTGGCCGCGATACAGGCCTCGGTCCAGACGCCGGCGATGACCAGCCACTCGATGCCGAGTGCTTCCAGCCGCTGTTGCAACGAGCCTTCCTCGAACGCGGAGGCATCGTTCTTGTAGAGCACGACCTCGCCATCGATGGGCGCCACTTCGTGGCAGATGGCGACGAGTGGGCTGCCGCTGCGACTGAAGGCCGGCCCGCCATCCTCTGCGAGAGGTTCGAACGGACGCGGCGGACGAAGGTTGAAATCGCGCACGAACGCGGCGTGAAACACCGGCACGCCATTTTCACGCGCGGCCCTGAGTAGCGTTGCGGACCGATCGAGCACCTTGTCGAGATCGGCGGCGACGCAGAGCGGGTCGGAGCGCTGGTCTTCCTGAAGGTCGATGATCAGAAAGGCCGTCCGTTTAAGGTCGAGGGTCAGTTCGGCATGCATCAGGGATTTCCAAGCAGATCGTCTTCGAAGGGGAAACGGGAGATCAGCGCACCGCCGGTTTCGGTGACGAGCACTTCCTCCTCGAGCTTGACGCCCTCGCGGCCGCCCTTTTCGCCGATATAGCTCTCTACGCTGACCACCATGCCCGGCACAAGATGGCCTTCGCGGCCATAGGTCTCGAAGTCGATTGCATGTGCGATGAACGGTGTCTCGCCATGCATGCCGACGCCGTGCATGACCGAGGTGTAGCGCTGGTCGACGAAGCGATCCGGAATCTTCCAGGCCTTGTCGGCGATCTCGCGGAATTCCATGCCTGGCTTGATCAGGTCGATATTGTGCTGAACCTGGTCGTAGGACATGCGGTAGAGCATCTTCTGGTAATCCGTAGGCCGGCCGGGGCCGCAGCGGAAGGTGCGTGAGAAATCGGAGTAATAGCCGTAGCAGCCGATCGTGTCGGTATCGAGCGCGACGAGTTCGCCGGGGCGCAGCTTGCGGCCGGAGGCTTCGTTGAACCAGGGGTTGGTGCGCTGGCCTGAGGTCAGCAGCCGGGTCTCGATGAATTCACCGCCCTGGCGGATCACTTCGCCGTACATGACGGCGAAGAGTTCATTCTCGCTGATGCCGGGCTTGATCGCATCGCGGACGGCGGAGACGGCGGCCTCGGCGCCGGCCATGGAGACCTGCAGGCACTTGACCTCCTGCGGTGTCTTGACGGCGCGGACGGCGAGGATCTCGCCCTGGATATCGCGAACTTCCAGACCTTCGGCTTCGAGCGCGAGCGCCTGGAGATGGGTGGAACGGTCCATGCCGATCTTCTTCAGGCCCGGCGACTGCTGACGCATGAGATCGGCGATTTCCCGAGCAAAGGGGGCAGCCGTGGATTCGTCCTTGCCCGACACCGAGGACCAGACGAGCTTGGAGGGCCGCGCCTCGTCGATCGTCTCCAGCGCGGTCGAGACGTGATAGCTCTGCGGGTAATCGAAAAGCGTGATCGGACCTTCCTGCGGGATGAGGATGTAGCGCGTGGAATTCCTGAGGAAATAGCCGAACATGTTGCGCGTGCCGGTGGCATAGCGCTGGTTATAGGGATCGAACAGGAGAACGCCGCCGTAATCGGACGCCGTCAGCCAGGCGCGCACCTTGGCCAGCCGCTCCTGCCGGAGCTGGTAGGCGTCGATCGCCGACGGCTCGGTGTCGGAGAGCCACATGCCGTTCGACGGATCTTCCGCCATCGGATGGCGCATCCGGTCTTGCCAATCGACATCATCGACGCGGTCTGGATCAAAAACGACTATGGACATGCTGGCACCTCATCACATTGTCCTTCGACTATAGCGTCGGCGTCTGCTGGCATTGTGCAGGAAACCGCACACGATGTGCCGGTTACCGCTCGCCCACGACGCGCCGGACCTGACCCGGCGTCTTGCCGTAGACCGTCCGGAAGGCGCGCACGAAGGCCGAGAAACTCTGGTAGCCGCTCGCCAGGCCGATTTCGCGCACGGACATGGCGGAATGTTCGAGCAGGTCGCGGGCGCGCTGCAATTTCATGCGCTTGAAATATTCCGCCGGCAGGAGACCGACCTCGGCGCGGAAGGCGCGCTCCAATCGCTCGATCGTCACGCCCAGCCGCTCGGCAACAGCCGAGATCAACACCTGCCCCTCACCGCCCGCTTCCAGCTGGGCCACGGCGTCGAGCACAAGATCATCGCGGATACCGGTGCGCAGGCGAAGCTGCAAACGCTCGCGATCGGTCGAGGCACGGATGCGATCATGCACGAACCACTCCGCCACGCCGCGACAGAGTTCCTCGCCATGGTGGCGGCCGATGAGATCGAGCATCATGTCGAGGGCGCCGATGCCGCCGGCGGAGGTGAAGCGGGTGCGGTCGATGACATAGATGTCGCGCACCAGCTTCACATCAGGGAAGGCTTCAGCGAAGGCCGGCTGGCTCTGCCAATGCAAGGTACAGGCATAGCCATCGAGCAGGCCGGCACGTCCGAGATAGAAGGCACCGTCGGCGACACTGCCGAGATGGGCGCCATTGCGGAGGTTCTTGCGGATCCAGTTGAGCGGCTGCGGCGCCTGGAGCCGGTCGGCGTCGCCGCCGGAACAGACCACGATATAGTCCGCCGCCGGCGCGTTATGGGCAGAGTAATCCGGCGTCACGGCGATGCCGCTCGATGCCCTTATAATGCCCTTTTCACCGCCGACGATCGACCATTCGTAGAGCGTCTCGCCGGACAGCTTGTTGGCGGCGCGCAAGGGTTCGATGACGGAGGAGAAGGCCATCATCGGGAAATCGGGGAAGATCAGGATGGCGAAACAGCGTGTCACGAAATAGCCGGCATGGAAGGTCAACGATCAATCGACCATAAACACGAAAAAAACTTCCCGCCACATCTCGGATCGCGTACATCCCACCCTCATATGACCCGCCTTCATATGAATTGACTCGAAAGGCGTCCAAAGGGCCTCGAGGGGTCATTTCAATTAGAGGCTATCATATTTCAACCGGTGACGATCGAAGCAAGGACATCCTCCAACTGGCCGCGGCGGGCTAATTCGCCATAGATGTGATGCTTGTCCCAGCCGGGAATCGGATGGATCCGGGCCGTCGGTATGTCTTTGAAACGAGACGCCTCCATTGCATCGCGTGGCATGTCGCCGCCATGGTACATGCGGACCGGTATGCCATTGTGTCGATAGTCTTCCATCAGGTTCGGCTCGACCAGTTCCCCGCGCTCGATCCGCTCCATTAGCATCGCATACATCGGGCGGTCGTCGGCGTTCTCTTTGCCGTAATCGAACGACGTCGGCCCGGAAAAGCTCATCACCTGGTCCGCTTTCAGCAGGTGACCGAAGTGCAGCGCGTTATAGCCACCTCCGGAGCTGCCCATGCACACCAGACGGTTGCCGCCAAGACGCTCGACGTCCCGCCTTATGTGTTCAAGCGTCTCATCGAAATCGCCGATCGACTTGATGCCAGAGAAAAACAAGGCGCGATGGAAGTCGCGCATGATGATGAGATTGCAATCAAGCGCCTCGATCCACATGAGCAGTGCATTCAGCTCAAGACCGAAGTGTCCGCCGACACCGCCGAACAAAAGAAGGGTCGTTTTGGCACCACGATCAAAAACCTGGTAGTCCATCCACCGCTGATCCATGATGCTCAACCGGCCGCCATGCCAGTTGGGCGGGAAAAGTCCGACTCCCTGCTCACGAAATTTGGCCTTGTCCCAGAGCTGCTGGGCAATTCGAACATAGGCGCGACCCACATTCACGTGCCCGGAACAGACAATGAAGGACAGAATCGACTTGCCGGTTAGCGCCTTCACCCCGGCCATATCGAAGGGCTCACCCGCGAGGCCCTTTTTTAAAGCCTCCACGGCCTGTCGGCTTTGCGAAAGAACCTGGGGACGACCTTCGAAAACGCGCTGCATGCAGGCGTCGACGGCATCGTAGTCAATGACCGGTTCGTGCAGCAGCGGGTGTATGTGCTCCCAGTCTTCGAACAGCATTTTTACCCGGCCGCGTCGCGCTATCGGCGCAACGTCACCATCGGCGCCTGCATCGTCCACGGGCACTTCGCTTTGCGCTTGCAGCATCAAAACTTCCTAGGTCATGTATCGCGGAGTTCAGGTCCGAGCGGCGATGTAATCGACGAGCTTGCGGATGGTGGTGAGTTCACTCGCGTCGTCGTCGGAGATGTCAACATCGTATGCTTCCTGGACAGCCAGCAGCAGCGACGCAGAATCGAGTGAATCAAGCCCTGCTTCCTCGAAATCAATGTCGACGGACGTCTTGGTATAGTCCTGGCCATCCCTCACTTCGGAGAGGAATTCCCGTACCTTCTGTTCGATCGCTGCCGTCACGCCTAAAATCCTCTCAACCTCGTCGGAGCCCGGCGAAGCCAGGCCCAACCCGTTAACTCGTGCGTTCTGATAAGGCAAAAACCACACATATTCAAGCGACAATGAGACCAAGGCTGCGGCGACGCCACACCTTGAGAGGCCGGAGCAGGCGCTATGCTCCGCCATAACTTGAGGATGAATTCGTGGGCACGTTTGCAGCAACTTGCCGCCATCCCGGCATTGGTAGCGAGGTGCGGAAGCCGACCCGGCCGGGCTGCTTGCGCTGCCCGGCCTTTTTCGATCAGGCGCCGATGGCTGCGATGATGCCGATTTCGACGGTGTATTGCGGACCGGCGAGCTTGGACTCGACGGTGGCGCGGCCCGGGGCCTGGCCGGCGGGCAGCCATGCTTCCCAGACCGGGTTCATCTCATCGAAGGTCGACATGTCGGCGAGCCAGATGGTGGCCGAGAGAAGACGGGTCTTGTCGGAGCCGGCACGCGCCAGCAGCGCGTCGATGTTCTTGAGGACGTCGGCGGTCTGCTCGGCGACCGAGGTGCCGGGCGCACCGGAGGCGACCTGGCCAGCGAGGAATACGAAGCCGTTATAGACCACGGCCTGGCTCATGCGGCTGCCGGGGTCGAAGCGCTGGATGTTCATGGAATTCTCCCACAAAAGAATTGTCGATCGGCGTCGGCAAGACGCCATTGGCGGCGATCTCAAGCCTTGACGAGACCGCATGCGGGCTGCCATCTCACATCCCTTCACGAGGAACAAGCCTTTGACCGACCAGCCTGCCATTTTCCGCAAATCCTATGCGGCCTTCCTGTTCGACATGGATGGGACCCTGCTGAGCTCCATAGCTGCCGCCGAGAGAGTGTGGAGCATATGGGCACGCAGCCACGGAATCGATGTCGATAAATTCCTGCCGACGATGCACGGCGTGCGAGCCGAGGACACGATCCGCAAACAGAACCTGGCCGGCATCGACGTGGCCAAGGAAGTGGCCTGGGTGATGCAGGCCGAAATCGACGATGTCGATGGCGTTATGGCGATCGATGGTATTGTCGAATTTCTCAATGCGCTGCCGCAGGACCGCTGGTCGATCGTGACATCGGCGACGAAGGAGCTGGCTGCGGCGCGACTGGCGGCGGCGGGGATCGAGGCGCCGAAGCATATCGTGACTGCCGAAGATGTGACGCGCGGCAAGCCTGCGCCGGATTGCTTTCTGCTCGCTGCCGAGCGGCTGGGCGTCAAGGCGAGCGACTGCCTGATCTTCGAGGATGCGCCGGCGGGTATCGCCGCGGCCGAGGCGGCGGGCGCCGACGTGATGGTGATCACCGCGACCCATGGCCATCCGATGGAAACACAACATGCGACGACCGGCGACTATGTCGGCATGACGATCTCGACCGGAGATAACGGCCGTTTGACGGTGGAGCGGCGGGTTGGATAGCATTCCGGGGAATGATACCATTCCCCGGAATGAAGCCTATTTCGCTTGACACAAGTTGAATGTCTGTATTTTAATCACGCCTGCGGATTAGGCAAAACGCCATCCGCAATCACATGACTTTGATAGTCGCAGGGCAGTTTCGCCCCATGACGCCCGCGCTTCGCGGACCAGCGTCATGGGGTTTTTCGTGTTTGGAAGACGGATGAGCGAACCGCTGAAGATCGGCATTCTTTACTCCACCACCGGGCCCTACGGCTCGATGGGGCGCGATGCACGCGACGGGGCGGAATTCGCGATCGAGGAATTCGCCAAGCGATCCGATCGGCTGATCGAGCCGGTTTTCTTCGACCCCCATGCCAGTCTCGAAGCCTATCTCGACGGCGCGCGGCATCTGCTGCGCGAGGGCTGCCGGCATATCGTCGGCACGATCACATCGGCGGCCCGCAAGGAAGTCATACCGCTCGTCGAGAAGCATGACGGACTGCTCTGGTATATGTGCCCATATGAGGGTTTCGAGGCCAATGAAAACGTCATCTATCTCGGCGGCTGCCCAAACCAGCATCTCATACCGGCATTCGAATATCTGATCCCGCGTTTCGGCGCGCGGCCATACCTCACCGGCGCCAATTATGTCTGGGGCTGGGAGATGAACCGGCTTGCCCGCGAGCTGATCACCAATGCCGGCGGTGAGGTGCTCGGTGAGCGCTACCTGCCGCTCCAAGAGACCGCCGTGGAGCGGATCATTGCCGAGATCGCCGAACGGCGGCCGAGCTTCGTGCTCAACAACCTGATAGGGCCATCGAGCTACGCCTTTCTAGAAGCCATGAAGGCATTGGGCGACCGCGATCCGGCGTTCCGGCCAGAGAACTGTCCTGTCGTGAGCTGCGACCTGATGGAATGCGAGCTCGACGACATCGCGGCAGGCTCCGCCCTGGGCCAGCTTTGCGCGGCCGCCTATTTCGACAATCTCGATACGCCTGAAAACCGCGAATTCAAGGCGCGGGTGGCACTGCGCCATGGCTGCGAGCGGCGGGTTTCGAGCGTGTTCGCCAGCGCCTATACGGCGGTCGATCTCTGCATCGGGGCGATCGTGGCGGCCGGCAGCGACGAGCCGCAGGCGGTGCGCAGCGCGGTCCATGCACGGCAGTGGCCATCTCTCTTCGGTCCACTCGATGTGAACGATGTCACCAACCATGCCGCCCTGCCCTTCCATCTCGGGCGGATCAATGCCGATAACGGCTTCGACGTGATCGCCTCGCGGGCGGCACTTGCGGCCGACCCCTACCTCACCACGCGCGGCACGCGGATGCCTGCCAAGCTGCGGGTAGTGTCATGAACCGGACGCCGAATTTCACCGGCTGGCATGCCGTGATCCTGCACCGCGAGGATGCCAATATCGAGCGGCTGACGCGCCAGCTGGGCCTGCTCGGCATAAGAGCGACGCGGCAATGGGAGCCGCTGGCGAGCTGGGATGGAACAGACATGGTGCTGGTCGATGCAGACCAGGGCTGGGACGATCTTCTGCCCGGCGGGGGCGATGCACCCAACCGGCCGCTCGTTGCACTTCTGGGTTCCGAAGCGCCGGGCCGTATTGCCTGGGCGATGAAACAGGGCGCGAGCGCGATCATCCCGAAGCCGGTCGCGGCCTCCGCCGTCTATCCCGCGCTGGTGATGGCGGTGTCGATCCACGAGGAGCGCAAGGCGGTGGCCGAGCGGCTGCGATATCTCGAGGAACGGGTGCGGATGCGACCGCTGGTCCATGCCGCGGTGGAAAAGCTGATGACGGCGCGCGGGCTCGACGAGGAGCGCGCCTATGCTGTTCTGCGCGACTGCGCCATGCAGCGGCGGCTTTCCATGGAACAAGTCGCAGCGATCTTTCTCGGCGGGGCGGAACCCCTGCCGGAGGTCGGCTGATGGGCGTGGTGCGCTCATTGCTGCGGCAACCCGCCGCGCTGTTTGGCCTGGCGGTCGTGGTGATCGTCGTCGTGCTGGCGCTCGCGGCGCCGCTGATCGCGCCGTTCAATCCCGATGAGCAGATGTTCGACGGGCTGACGCTCGAAGGCGCGCCGATGCCGCCGGGCGGGCAGTTCATGCTGGGGACCGATACGCTTGGCCGCGATCTGTTTTCGAGGCTCCTTTATGGCGCGCGGACGTCGCTGATCATCGGGCTGGTGGCCAATGGTATCGCGGTGGCGATTGGGCTGACTGTCGGCATCATTGCCGGTTACATGCGCGGGCTCGCCGGCAATATATTGATGCGCTTCACCGACCTGATGATGGCTTTTCCGGCGCTGTTGCTGGCTATCGTGCTGGCGGCGTTGCTCAAGCCGAGCCTGTGGATCGTCGCCATGGTCATCGCGCTGGTCAACTGGGTGCAGGTGGCGCGCATCGTCTATACCGAGACGCGGGGGCTGGTAGAACGTGACTTTATTCTCGCGCAGCGTTCGCTCGGAGCCGGCCATGGGCGCATCCTGTTCCTGCATATCCTGCCGCACCTGATCCCGACGGCGATCGTCTGGGGCACGCTCGGCATCGCGACGACCGTGCTGCTCGAAGCGACGCTTTCGTTCCTCGGCGTCGGCGTGCAGCCGCCGCAGCCGAGCTGGGGCAATATCATCTTCGAGAGCCAGAGCTATTTCCAGGCAGCACCCTGGCTGGTGTTTATCCCAGGTGCAGTTATCCTGCTGACCGCACTCGCCTTCAACCTCGTCGGTGACGCGTTGCGCGATATCCTCGATCCTACACAACGCGGGAGGGGTTGACGGTGATGCTCCTGCTCCAGCGCGTGGCACAGGCTTTTCTGATCCTGCTCGGCGTGGCGGCGATCACCTTCGTGCTGCTTTATGCCCTGCCGGCCGATCCCGCGCGCATGCTCGCGGGCCGCAGCGCCACCGCACAGACGGTGGCTTCGATCCGCCATCAGCTCGGGCTTGACCAGCCGCTCATCATTCAGTTCTGGAATTATCTCTCGGGTCTCCTGCAAGGCAATCTCGGCCGCTCCTATGCGCAGAAAACCGAGGTCTGGACGCTGATCGTGGCCCGGCTGCCGGCGACGCTGACCTTGATGGCGGCGGGCATTTTCGTCGAGGTGGTGCTCGGCGTCACCTTCGGCACGATCGCGGCGGTCAAGCGCGGCAGCCTCATTGATCGGCTGGTGATGATGGCCTCGTTTGTCGGCGTCTCGGCACCGCAATTCGTTGCCGCCCTGCTGATGCTCTATCTCTTCGCGGTCACGCTCGGCTGGTTTCCGATGAGCGGCTACGGCACGCTCTCCCATATCGTGCTGCCGGCGATGACGCTCGGCATACTCGGCGCCGGCTGGTATGCGCGCATGGTGCGCTCGGCGATGATCGATGTGCTGAACCAGGATTATGTCCGCACGGCGCGAGCCAAGGGTCTCTCCTCGGCACGGATCATATTCCGCCACGCGCTGCCCAACGCCATCCTGCCCATCATCGCCATGATCGGCATCGATATCGGCCAGTTCATGGGCGGTGTGGTGGTGGTCGAGGCGGTTTATGGCTGGCCCGGCATCGGCCAACTTGCCTGGCAGGCGATCCAGCAGGTCGATATCCCCATCATAATGGGCGTGACGCTGACTTCGGCGCTGGCGATCGTGATCGGCAATCTTCTCGCAGACCTCATCGCGCCGGTCATCGACCCGCGCATCCATACCACCTGAAAACAGCAACCAAAGAAGGGGAACATCAATGTTCAAACGCTGGTTACTCGGAACGACGACAGCCGTGGTGATGATGCTATCGCCATTCGCAGCAAATGCGGAAGGCAAGGATATCGTCGTCACCTACAAGGACGACATCACCACGCTCGACCCGGCCATCGGCTACGACTGGGTCAACTGGTCGATGATCAAGAGCCTCTATTCGCGACTGATGGATTATGAACCAGGCACCGCCAACCTCGTGCCGTCGCTGGCAGAAAGCTTCGACGTGGCGCCAGATGGCCTGACCTATACGTTCAAGTTGCGCAAGGGCGTGAAGTTCTCCAACGGCCGCGAGGTCGTGGCTTCGGATGTGAAATACTCCATCGAGCGCGCGGTCGATCCGAAGACGCAAGGCCCGGGTGCCGGTTTCTTCGGCGCGATCAATGGCTTCGTTGACCTGACGGGTGGCAAGGCGACGACACTTTCCGGCATCGAGACGCCGGATGCCTCCACCGTGGTCTTCAAGCTCTCGCGTCCTGACGCGACCTTCCTGCACGTGCTGGCGATCAACTTCGCCTCGGTCGTGCCGAAGGAAGCCGTCGATGCCGCCGGTGGCGATTTCGGCAAGAAGCCGGTCGGCTCGGGTACATTCGTGCTGAAGGACTGGACGATCGGCCAGAAGCTGGTGTTCGAGAAGAACCCGGCCTATTACGTCGCCGATGTGCCGAAGATCGACAGCTTCACGGTCGAGGTCGGGCAGGAGCCGCTCGTGGCGCTGCTTCGGTTGCAGAAGGGTGAAGTGGATATCGCCGGCGACGGCATTCCGCCAGCCAAGTTTCTCGAGATCAAGAATTCGGCCGACGGCGCGCAGATGATCGTCGATGGCGAGCAACTCCACACCGGCTATGTGACGCTGAACGTCAAGGTGAAGCCCTTCGACAATCTGAAGGTCCGCCAGGCGGTGAACCACGCTGTCAACAAGGAGCGCATTGTACGCATCCTCAACGGCCGCGCAACGCCTGCCACGCAAGTGCTACCGCCGCTGATGCCGGGCTATGACAAGGACTATGCCGGCTACGAATACAGCGTCGAGAAGGCCAAGGCACTGCTGGCCGAAGCCGGCCTGCCGGATGGCTTCGAGACGGTGCTCTACTCGACCAACACAGATCCGCAGCCGCGCATCGCCCAGGCGATCCAGCAGGATCTTGCGGCAATCGGCGTCAAGGCCGAAATCCGGGCGCTGGCACAGGGCAATGTCATCGCTGCCGGTGGCACCGAGGGCGAAGCGCCGATGATCTGGTCGGGCGGCATGGCCTGGATCGCCGACTTCCCCGATCCGTCGAACTTCTACGGCCCGATCCTCGGCTGCGGCGGCGC